>ERZ772945.6-NODE-6-length-231760-cov-7.729751_pt1 | contig 231760 bp, 213 predicted proteins | sample MGYA00511681_ERZ772945 | MGnify/ENA primary metagenome ERZ772945 (study PRJEB29015, sample SAMEA2737943) | human oral metagenome | biome: human oral; feature: human-associated habitat; material: dental | place: China | collected 2143 ...
TAGGAAAATAATTGTAATATATTAAAAATAATACAATCTATATCTTCTGCACAAAAAATGAGTCTGATTTTCATGATCTTTTATGAATAGTAAAAGCCTGTGATACATGCTATAAGTAAATCAGGTTAAAAAATTAACAGAGACAGCCAAAAAGAGGAGTCATCGTTTGATCCTTCATTCTGAAGGGGAGAGGAGAAATGGATCAGATGAGAAGTAGAGTCAAAAGAAGGATGCGGAGTGTTTTGAAAACATCCCGCATCCGTAGATGCCAAATTATAGGAATCCTTTTCTTGTTTTCTCTGCTTTTTGGAGCGTGTGGCAGTGAGAATACCAAAATAGACCGAGATAAGGCGGCAATCGGTCTTGTTGTAACGACAGCGCAGGCATATGATTCTAAAATATTATGGTTTGACGCCGACTTGGGAAACAATCAAATTCAAAAATTGCACTATGCAGCGCTGGGGTCTCATTTTGCTCAGCAAATTGTAAAAAACGGTAAAATCTATATGATTCCGCAGGGCCTGGGAGATCGTAAGGATACACGAAAGGTGATCAGTATTGACAAGAATGACCTGGCCATACAGGAGTACCCTTTTTCAAATATTGCCTTAAATTTCACTGAGTGCATCGGTGAAAATGTATATGCGATCAACACAATGAACGGGGTGAGTACGCTTGAAAGGTATCATATGAAAAGTCGACAGAGTCAAAAATTTGAAAGAGAAGGAGAAATTTTCAACCAAATTACGGCAGCCTCTGATAAACTGTTTTGCTTTTCCATGAGATATGATCCTGATAATCCGGATCGTTTTTTAACGACGCTTCGTATCTTTACCCCAGACCTTCAAATGGAAAAGGAGATTGATCTGTCGGAGTATGGAATGACATCCGGAAAAGCTCTGGATGATCAAGAGTATTTGTATGTGACAGTGAGTCATGATTCTTATGATAACAGCATAGGAAGGATTCTTAAGATTAATAAGTCAACATACGAAATTCAAAAATTTGACTCTGAAGAAGGCAATGTCTTTGATATATTCAGGGCAGGGGATCGATTTATTTTTACACATTATAATCCGGTGGATAATGAAGGAGGGCATATTTCCATCTGGGACGGGAAGGACAGCGAAAAAATAGTTGACCTGGGAACACCGCTCACGTTAACAGGCATCAGCGGAAAGAACTTTGTTGTTGCAAATGACAATGGCATACGGTTATATTCCATGGACAATTTTCAGTTGCTGAAGGAACAGAAAATAGAGCTTGATTCAAGAAAATATAAGTTCTATACGTCAAGTTTACTTTTTGTAGATGAGTAGTTTTTGGGATCAACAGTGATAGAAAGGTGGGGATTATTGAGAAGTCTCAAGGGGTGGATGATTCCGATTACTTACCTCATTGTTTGGAGTGCTTCATTGATTCTCTATTGGATATTTTTTCACTATGAGGGGATCGTGGCATTTAATTTCGGGTTCATTTGGATTATTTTACCAGCAGTGACACTGGTACTTTCTTTCCTGGTCGGGCTCAAGAATATCATCTGGAAATGGATCTGGCCTTTTGTCTTTTGCCTGATGCATTTGCTGTTGATGAGCCTGACTGTTTTCCTGGGGCAGTACTTGGTGACGGGTAACTGGAATATGCCGGATTTGACAACAACAATATTTATTCTGGTCATTTCTCTCACTGGGTTTGCGATAGGACAGCTGATCTGTCGGATCAGGGGATGGCGAATTAGAAAGACGGAAGTTTGACCGGAAAATAGACTCGGGGAAATAAACCGGGGAAATGAAAAGTTTTATGTCGAATGTTGGAGCGGGATCCGATCGGAGCCCGCTCCATTGTTAGGGGTGCTACAGGCGAAATGTGTTTCTAATGAGTGCGAGTTTCAAGTCTGTCTAATAGGGAATGGATATCGTCGAAAGCAAGAGGATTGCTGTAAGAGAATCGCTTGTGATTGTGATTTGCAATACTCATCATATCAAATCCAGATGTGATAAAATAAATCATCATATTCATCAACAGGGGGTTTTTTCAATGAACGAGAAAATTGGGGGGAAGTATCGGGGAACCAGCGTCAAAGCGGGGCTGGTCTATGGAATGGCTGAGTTCTTCGGGGGCGGCGCGTTTGTCATCATCAACACTTTTTTTCTGATCTTTCTGACCAAGGCGCTGGGAATCCCGGCGGCCCTGGCGGGTGCCATTCCCATGATCGGCAAGGTCTGGGACGCGGTGACAGACCCCATGATGGGAAATATCACGGACCGGACCAGGTCGAGCATAGGGCCGAAGAGGCTCTATATTTTAGTCGGCGGAATTCTGTCCGGGATTACCTTCATCCTGCTCTGGACGACCATACCGACGCAGAATACGACGGCCTTATTTCTCTACTATGTGCTGATCTACTGCCTCTTTTCAACCGCCTTTACTGTGATCATGGTTCCCTACAACGGGCTTCTGCCCGACATGATCGACAGCTACGAGGTCAGATCCAAGTTCTCCAGCCTGCGGATGATCTGGTCAACCCTGGGCGCCATCGCGTCGGGTCTGGTTCCGACCCTTGTCATTAAAGATACGCTGAATACCGGACTTTATCTGAAGGTGGGGATTCTGTTTGGATTTCTCTTTGGCCTGTCATGCGTAATTACCTTTCTCGGCAGCTGGGAGAAGCTGAAGCCGCCGGTGAAAACCAGACTCTCCGACAGTTTCTCTGAGGCGGCGTCTGTCTTTAAGAGCAGGTCCTTTCGCATATTTATCGGAATTTATCTGTCCGGCCAATGCGCCATGGATTTTGTGTCGGGCATGGCTCTCTACTATGTGGATGATGTGATCAATGGCTATGCTAAGGGCTATATGACCATGCTGATGGGGGTTCTTCTCTTGTCTCAGCTGGTCGGTATGCTGGCTTTTTCTCCGGTCATGTCCAGGATCTCCAAGCGAACCGCCCTTCTCATCGGCGCTCCGATTCGCCTGGTATGTACCTTGGGACTGGTTTTCTTCTCCTATGAAAATGCCCCCATTGTCCCGATTTTACTTCTGGCTGCCGGAATTGGAATCGGCAACGCGGCAACCTTGACCAGTATCTTTGCCATTCTGGCGGATATGGCGGATGTCGATGAACTGATCACCTCGACCAGCAGGCCGGGTATTGTCTCGGGGATGGCGACCTTCGCCAGGAAGATCTCCGCGGGCCTGTCTGTCTGGCTGATTGGAATTCTGATTTCTCTGGCGGGCTATGACGGAAAGATTGCCCAGTCCGGGATGCGCCAGGCCCTGTCCACCCAGAGGGGAATTGCCGCAATTTTCGTTGCCCTTCCCGCGATTCTAATCACCCTGCTCTTGATCTTTGCCTGGATCTTCCCGATCGGAAAGAAAGAGTTTGCCATAGTAAAGAGGGAGATTGCCAGAAGACAGAAGGAGGATGGCCAGGCAAGTGAAGGGGACAGTGATGCATCCGGGGCAGATCGTCGCGCAAATGGGTCAGGTCGCGATTCGGCCGAGAGAGACGATCAGATGAGCGAGAAAGACGATCAAGCGGCCGAAGAGGACGGTCAGACGACCGAGGAGGAGAAGGCCATCTTGGAGAGGGTGACAGGATTTCACTACGAGGACCTCTGGAAGAAGACCAACGCGCATAAGGAGAAGGACAATGTCTAATCAAAATCATCCGTCGGATACGGATATGAGAAGCAAGAAAGAACCTCTGGTCTGGGCACACCGGGGAGCCAGCGGCTATTGTCCCGAGAATACTCTGCCAGCTTTCGCGAAGGCGGCTGAGCTGGGGGCGGACGGGATTGAGTTGGACATACAGTTGACCAGGGACGGTGAGCTGGTTGTCTGTCATGATGAGAAGGTGGACCGAACCTCAAGCGGGAGCGGCTGGATTAAGGATATGACGCTGGAGGAATTAAAGGCGCTGGATTTCTCCTGTGGAAATGAGGCCTTCGCCGGGGAGACCATCCCGACCATGCGCCAGGTCTTCGACCTGCTTGCGCCCACGAACCTGTCGATTAACATTGAGCTTAAGACCGGCATCGTATTCTATCCGGGAATTGAGGAGAAGATTCTTGGCCTGACAGAGGAGAGCGGTTTTGGAGACCGGGTGATCTACTCCTCCTTCAATCACTACACCATCCGCCGGATGAGGGAACTGGCTCCTCATGCCAGACTTGGATTTCTCTATGCGGACGGCATCATCGATATGCCAGCTTATGGGGAGAAATACGGTGTAAACGCCCTTCATCCGGCCCTCTACAATATTCAGTTTCCGGGCTTCATGGAAGACTGCAAAGAGAGAGATCTGGCGGTTCACGTCTGGACCGTCAATGAGGAAGAGTACATGAGAATGTGCTGCAGGGCGGGAGTAGACGCGATTATCAGCAACTACCCGGACAGGGTGCGCAATGTGATTGAGGAAATGAGATAAAGAGACCTTATGAAGAAAAATAAGACAGAAGCCAGCCCCCTGCTCGCAAGCCCCGGGGACGGCTCGGCGGGGAAGCTGCCAGCCGGGGTCGGTCTGCTTTGCGAGAGCGACTACGAGGCCTATATGGCCGATGAAAATCTGCGCTGGAGAAGAGATTATGTCAGGCAGGGAGAGTTCAAGACATACGATGGACTGTCCTTGCGCTATTACACTGCGAGACAGGAAAAATCGCGGCAGGCGAGGGCCTGCGTTGTCATGATTCACGGTTACTGCGGTTTCTGGTGTAAATTTCATGAAATGGCAGAGTATTACTGGAGAGCCGGTTATGAGGTCTTCTTTCTGGAACAGAGGGGGCACGGATACTCTGGCAGGCAGGTAGAGGCAGAGGATCTGGTGCATGTGGACGATTACGGCGATTATGTGAGGGACCTTCACAGCTTCATGGAAGGGATTGTAGAGCCTCAGACCGGGGGCCTGGCGCATATTCTCTTTGCCCACTCGATGGGCGGCGCGGTCGGGGCCCTCTGTCTGGAAGAATATGCCGGGGATTTCGACGCCGCTATTCTCAGCTCTCCCATGCTTGCCGTGAAAACGAATGGCCTGCCGCGCTTTGTCATTCCCCTTCTGCGGGCTAAAATCAAGATCCTAAGACAGGAGAAAGACCCCTTTCGCGGATCGAAGCCCTGGACGGGAGAGCCTTCCTTTGAGAGCAGCAGCGCCATGTCTTTGAAGCGCTACAACTATATCTTTGAAAAGCGCCTGAAGGACGATCACTATCACACCAATCGGATGTCAGGCGGATGGGCTGCCGCCAGCTTTCGGGCGACAAAAAAAGCGCTGAAGAGGGCGGACCGGATTCATATTCCGATCCTTCTCTTCAGCGCTGGAAATGACGCGCTCGTCGATATTGCCGGGCATTTTGAATTTGCGGGCAAGACAGAAAACACGCAGTGGATTCTCTATGAGAATGCCAAGCATGAGCTCTTTAACGCTGACGACGCGATCCGAAAAGACTACTACGCCCGAATCTTTTCTTTTCTTGCGCGTTTTGATCGCCCGGATCAGTCCTCCTGAGGAGACGTTTCCTCGCGGTCTTCCATGGGTACAAAATCTCTGTGAGGCTGAACGGTCATGTAGGCCGGACGCATGATCTTGGAATCGGATGAGATCTCCTCCATCCGGTGGGCGGACCAGCCGGCGATGCGGGCGATGGCAAAGATGGGAGTGTAGAGCTCAACAGGCAGACCCAGCATCTGGTAGGCGAAGCCGGAGTAGAAGTCGACGTTGGGAGAGACGCCCTTGTAGATCTTGCGCCTGTCCGCAATGACTTCCGGAGCCAGACGCGCGACCAGCTGATAGAGGGCATACTCCTTCTCGTAACCCTTTTCTCTGGAGAGCTTCTCGACAAAGCCCTTGAAGGTGATGGCGCGGGGGTCGGAGATCGAATAGACGGCATGACCGAGGCCATAGATCAGACCGGCTTTGTCAAAGACCTTTCCGTCCAGAAGGTCACTCAAGTATTGCTTTACCTCTTCCTCATCTGTCCAGTCCCTGACCTGTTTCTTCATGTCCGCAAACATCTGGATGACCTTGATATTGGCGCCGCCGTGACGGGGCCCCTTGAGGGAGCCCAGAGCCGCCGCAATGGCGGAGTAGGTGTCTGTACCGGAGGAAGAGACCAGGTGGGTGGTAAAGGTGGAATTGTTACCGCCGCCGTGCTCTGCGTGAAGAATCAGGCAGACGTCCAGAAGCTTGGCTTCCAGAGGGGAGAAGCTGGAGTCGGCCCGCAGGCAGTGGAGAATATTTTCGGCTGTCGAGAGGGCCGGATTGGGATTGTGCAGGATCAGAGACCCGTTTTCGTAGTAATGCTTGTAGACCTGGTAGCCGTAGACAGACAGGAGAGGGAAGTTGGCGATCAGCTGCAGGCACTGGCGCAGAACATTGACCGGAGAGGTCTGGTCCGGGTTGGCGTCGTAGGCGTAGAGGGTTAAGACGGACCTGGCCAGGGTATTCATCATGTCCTGGCTGGGTTTTTTCATGATGACGTCTCTTGTGAAATTGGGGGGAAGACTGCGGTAATCAGACAGGAGCTTCTTGAAATCGGTAAATTGCTTCTCTGTGGGAAGCTGACCGAAGAGGAGGAGATAGATGACCTCCTCAAAGCCGAAGTGATTATCGGCGGATTGATTCCTGACGATGTCCTGGACATTGTAGCCGCGGTAGTAGAGTTCGCCGTCACAGGGAATGATGGCATCGCCCACGCGCTTGGTGGCGTTGACCTCGGAGATATCGGTAATGCCGACCAGAACGCCGCGTCCGTTGATGTCGCGCAGACCTCGCTTGACATTGTAGATGCTGTAGAGCTCAGGGTTGATATATGAGGCTTTCTGTGACTTCTTGGCCAGATCTTCAATGATGGGGGCGATTTGGGAATAATTAGTCTCTGACATGGCGAACCTCCTTGAAAATATATCTAGGATTTTATCATTTCCGGATAGGTCAGACAAATGAAGCAAGAGTGAATATGCCGATTGAGGCAAGGATCGAAGCAAGGGTGAATATGCCGGATGGAGTTGAATCGAAGGTGAATGTGGCAAGAGGAAATATGTCAAATGCGGGTCAAATGCGGCAAGAAGGAATATGTCAAGCCCCTTGAAGACAAGGGGGAGATAGAGTAGTATGAAGTTGACCTGAGTGTCCCAGACTCGTATATTTTGAACCTACATTTACTTTAAAAGGGACTCCTATATCAGCTGTCCGGCTGCCAGGCCACCGATTGTCGTGGAAGGCAAAAAGCAGAGTGCGGTAACCCACCTAGCTGTGCGCTAGGAGTCAAAATTGCGAGCGGATGCCGGGTCTTTTTTTGCCCTTTTTGGCAGGAATATCCGCGAATGCATTGAGAGAACAGGGACAAGCCGAATGAATTGAGCGGGCAGGGCTATCCGCAGGCCGATGGAATCAAATGGTGATGGAAGCGATGAAAGAAGAGGCTCTTGCGACAATGGAATCAGGCCGACCGCGCGAGCGGATTCTTCTGTCTGTCCGTGAACTGGTGGAATTTCTAGGGAGAAATGGCGATATCGATGACCGCAGCCAGGGGAGAGATTCTCTTGCCGCCATGCAGGCCGGAAGCCGTCTTCACCGCAGACTGCAAAAGCAGGGTACAAGCGCCTATCATCCCGAGGTCCCCTTGCGGATCTCAATCGATATGGGTGAATATGATCTGGAGATTTCCGGCCGGGCCGACGGGATCATCTATGAGCAGGACGACAGGGGCGAGATCGGTGAAGAGTCTTTGCCCGTGATTGACGAGATCAAGGGAATGTATCAGGATGTCCTCGCCTTTGAAGAGCCCCTGTCGGTTCATTTGGCGCAGGCGAAGGTCTATGCCTGGATCTTTGCGAAGGAGCATGGCCTTTCTGCTATTCGCGTTCAAATGACCTACGCCAATCTGGATACGGAGCAGATCAGGCGTTTTCAGGAGGATTTTGGCCTGGAGGATCTGGGCCGCTGGTTTGATGAGCAGATCAAGGCCTATCGCCCATGGGCAGACTTTCGCTTTCATTGGAAACAGCTTCGCAATGAGAGCATTCGCGCCTTAGACTTTCCCTACGCCTACCGGCCGGGACAAAAGAAGCTGGCCTCGGACGTCTATCGCAGTATTCATCGGGGAAAAACCCTCTTCATCCAGGCGCCTACCGGCGCGGGCAAGACCCTGTCCGTTCTCTTTCCGGCCATCAAGGCTATGGGGGAAAAAGAAGCGGATCGCATCTTTTATCTGACAGCCAAGAGCGTCACAAGAAGCGTGGCCAAGGACAGCATTCACCTTTTGACGGATGGAGGATATCGGGGCAAGACCACAGAGATTGTGGCCAGGGACAAAATGTGTCTGCTCCAGGAGCGCTCCTGTAATCCGGAAGATTGTCCCTATGCCAGAGGGCATTTTGACCGTATCAATGCCGCCCTCTACGACTGCCTGACCTCGCGGGACCTGTTCGATCGAAATTTCATCATGGAATACGCAAAACAGAGTCAGGTCTGTCCCTTTGAGCTCTGTCTGGATCTGGCCTCCTTCAGTGACAATATTTTCTGCGACTATAACTATGTCTTTGATCCCAACGCGTCGCTGACCCGTTTCTTTGGGGAGGGCAGGAGGGAGGAGAATCTCCTCCTGGTGGATGAGGCCCACAACCTTGTGGATCGCGCCAGGCAGATGTACTCAGAGACTCTCTTTTATGAGGATTTTCATACTCTGCGCCGCCTTTTTAAGGGAAAGAATCCCAAGCTAATGAGGGCGGCAGGCAAATGCAGCCGCTTCTTTTCGGACTGGACCAGGGACTTGGAGGATTACCGGATCTTAGACAATATCGATTCTTTTGTCCTTGCCCTGATGAACGTCGCCTCCTGCATCAGCGTCTATCTGGAGGAGGGACCCCGGCTGGATGAACATGAGCAGATTCTTGAGATCTATTTTCGAATCCGATATTTTCTGACGGTCGCGGACTGGCTGGATCAGCGCTATCGGATCGTCCTGGAGGAGCTTGGGAAAAATGCCGCCCTTCATCTCGACTGTATGGATCCGTCCCAACTTTTGGGGCGACGGATCGAATTGGCAAGATCCTGCATTTTCTTCTCGGCAACCCTGCTTCCCATCCGCTACTACAAGGATCTTTTGTCCGCTGACCGACAGCCCTACGCGGTTTACGCCGACTCTGTTTTTAAAGAAGAACAGCATGGACTTGTGATTGCTTCAGACGTCTCAAGCCGCTATCAGCTGCGCAATCCTGCTACCTACCGGCGCTATGCGGACTATATCAGAAGGATCAGCCATGCGAGACAGGGCAATTACATGGTCTTCTTTCCCTCCTATCGTTTCATGGAGGAGGTCTATGGGGAATTTTTGCTGCCTGGTCAGGAAGAGTGTGAGGTTTTAGTCCAGGAGAGGGAGATGTCTGAGGAAGATCGGGAGTCTTTCCTGGGCCAGCTCCAAAAGAAGCGCAAGTCAACTCTTCTGGCCTTTTGCGTGATCGGCGGGATCTTCTCGGAGGGGATTGACCTGCCGGGAGACAGCCTGATCGGCGCGGTGATTGTCGGCATGCCCCTGCCTCAGGTGAACCGGCAGACAAGGATCTTAAAGGACTATTTTGACAGTCGATCCTCTTTCGATGAGGATACAGAGGGGCTGCCCAAGGGGATTCGATTGCGGGAGAGGAAAGAGGGCTTCGCCTACGCCTATCTCTATCCGGGTATGAACAAGGTTTTGCAGGCGGCCGGCCGTGTGATTCGAACGGAGCGGGACCGGGGGATCATCGCCCTTTTGGATGACCGTTTTTTAAGAGGGGACTACCAGGATTGTTTTCCCAGAGAGTGGAAGCATTATCAAAGGGTCAGCATCGGGACGGTAGAAAGCCAGGTGGGGAAATTTTGGAATCAGACGGATGTTTCGGATCAGAGGAAGGGACCCCGGGAAGAGGGAGAGCAGAAAGAGAAGGATTAGAAAGAGAGATTAGAAAGATCAGGAGCGGTCTATCTTGTCTATCGGCCGCTTTTCGCGGAGCTAGGGATGAGCCTGGCAGACTTTCGGGCGGAAAATCTGAGCTATCTTGCCCAGTCTCAGGAGATTGCCGGGGCAGTTTCAGGATTGAACTTTGGGGAACAAAGTGGCATAGTCATAATAGGGAATGTTCCCCAAAGGAGTGAAGATAATGGCTATAAAATATAATGAAATACAAGAATTACTTAGAAGTCGTGCTGACCTTCATGCCAGATTAAATTTGATGCCTTATGATGGCACACCTGAAATAAAAGAACGCGGTGATGGAAAGTATCTGTATATAAGAAAGCGTGTAGCAGGTAAACTGACGTCAACTTATGTAGGAGTGTATACCGAAGAACTTTATAATTTACTTCTTCGTAATGCCAGAGAAATACGTGAAATAAGAAAACAACTTAGAAATATAGAAAAGCAGCTGACTGCCGCTGGATATTCAGAAGATGAATTGTCTGTTGATGTTGTAAATAATATTGTATTTGCAAGAGTGAATATGAAGATGAATATCTACGATCAGGCTGTGTTGGAGGGCGTAGCTACATCTTTTCCACAAACAGAAGAGATTATAGAAAATGGAAAAGTTAGTGGTATGACAGCAACGGATGTACAGAAAATCTTAAATTTAAAACATGCATGGGAGTTTATTTTAGATAAAGATGTAATAGCGAGTAAATCTGACTATTATATGCTTAGCTATATTGCAAGGCTTGTTAATGAAGGATTCTTTGCAGAAGGAGGTCGGATTCGAGGTGTCCCTGTGACAATAGGCGGCTCATCCTATGTACCGCCATTACCTGATGAAATAGATATTAAAGACAAAATAACAGATATTATAGAAGATGATGCAGATGTAATTGATATTGCGATTAAGCTATGTCTTTATTGCATGAAGACACAAATATTCCTGGATGGGAATAAGAGAGCATCTGTTATTTTTGCTAATCACTATTTAATATCTCATGGAGGAGGATTTTTAGTTATTCCAGAAAAAGAAGTTCCGGAATTTAAAAATTTGCTTGTAAAGTATTATGAGGGAGAGGATATATCTATTATTTCTGATTTTGTGAAAAAGAATTGTTGGAAAACTATGTAGTTATAAAGATGGAATACTTTAGGCAAGAATAAAGACAGGAGATACATTTTCCAGTATCCCGCCGATTAAGGGTGAAAAGCTTTGATTAGTTACTGAGGATACTGAGCTGCTAAAGAAAAATTATGAGGGAATAGGTGTTATGGCAATAGATGGTGTGAAAATTATAGATAGCGATACAGCTTGCGACATTTATAATTACGTTACAGAAAGTTATAAGGACGGACTAAGTGCAGATAAAATCATAGAGAAAATTTTGGCGGATGAAAAGGATTATTGCATAGATGATTTTTATTCCGAGATTTATTGGACGGCGCTTGCATATTCTCTATGGAAGATAGGGCATTTACCGGGTGACATAAAAAAGAAAGCCTTGGAAATCATAGAAAAAGGAGCAAATGAACTCTGGCTTGAAATAGATGAAAAGGCATTAAAGCAAAGACAAAGAAATTTAGATGAATTAGCCATACAATTAGAAAGTGAGAATCAAAGGCCTATCAAAGTATCAAAGCTAAAGGCGGCGAGAACGCCGTACTTCAAAACAGGAGATGTTCTTGCGATAAAATTTGATGATGAGTACGGAGTTGGCTTTGTATCTTCAGTAGATGAAGGTCCGAGAAGATTAGAATATAATTTGGCTTTCACTCGTTTACTGCAAAAAGAAAAACCAAGCATTAACGATTTCCTAAGAAGCAAAATTGCTTGTGGCAAGCAGAATACATCCTACTGCCTGAAGACGGATTGTTGGTTTAACCATAAAGATTTAGGGCGGCTCATAGATAGATTTGAGAAAATAGGGCGAGTGGAATTGGAAGATTATGTTTTAGGAACTCTCGCTCCTGCTTCAACACTGGATGACATATATAATCAAATTACTCTTAACAAAAAGACTTGGAATCTCAAATTTAAAGATACGCGTGAACTCATAAAAGCCTTTGAGGTTGACGAAAGGACCGTAGCTCATGGCCATGCTTTATGAGGAGAGATTTGGCAGCAGTTCAATAAAGGCCCGGGCAGCGGGCGTGAGCGGAAGAGAGGGCATGGTGGCGACAATCAGCTGGCGCTGGGGGATCTGATCTCTTAGGTCGACGATGACAAGGTCTCTGCTCTCTTTTTTGATGCAGAAATCGGGGACGAAGGCGATGCCGAGACCGATCCGGGCCAGGTCGATCAGGAGGTCATTGGAGGCCAGACGGATGGTGGGCAGAAGCTCCATCTGCTGCTGCAGGAAGAGCTTGTGCAAAAATTCTGAGGTGGTGGAGTGCTTCTCCAGGGTCATGAGGGGGAAGCGGTTGATCTCCTTTATGGTCATAGGACAGGACAGGTCAAAGCAATTGGGATTGCCGCAGAAGATGTCGCTGAATCTGGCCACCGTGTGATAAATACTGGAGGGAGACAGGCGCATATTGGGATAGTTGCAGACGATCAGATCCACTTTTCCCTGCTCTAAGAGGTCGGCGCAGGCCAGGGAGGTGGCATTGGTGACACGAATGGTGATATCGGGGAATTTCTGATGGAATTTCTTGAGATAGGGGACCAGGAAATAGCGGCAGATCGTGTCGGAGGCTGCGATGTGCAGCTGGCCGGACGCGACAATGGCGTCGTCCAGGAGCTGGTCCTCAGCCCGCATAATCAGATTGATGGCCGGCTCTACATGTTTGAAGAGGATTTCCCCGGCTGGCGTCAGGGAGACCTTCTTGGTGGAGCGGAGGAAGAGCTGCTGATCCAGCTTTTTCTCCAGGGTCTTGATGGACTGTGAGACAGCGGACTGGGAGATAAAGAGCTGCTTGGAAGCCTCAGAGAAGGAGAGGGTCCTGGCAACATAGTAGAAGACACGGTATAGCTCGTAATTGATATCCATATGCAGACTCCATTTATTTTTCGCGTTTCGTACAGTTTCATGTCGTCAGCGCGACTTCGCGTCATTAGTTCAAGCTGCGTGTCGACGGCACAGCTTCGTATCATCAGCTTGAATTGCGTGTTGACAGCACAGCTTCATCTCGTCAGCGCGATTTACGTCAAATTTATATCATAAGTAAAAATTAAAATCACTTCCAAATCTATTATACAGCCTAATGATTCGAATTAGAAAGTATAATATTCGGCTAAAGAAGCCCTATGCTATACTTTCTTTAGCATTTTGCGGCCGAAAAAGGGGCGCGGAGCAATCGGATCGGAGGGATTATCCATGGGTGCTGTCAGAAGATTATATGTGGAGAAGAAGCGCAGCTATGCTGTCGCCGCCAGGGAGCTGGAAGCGGAGATCAAGAGCTATCTCGGGATTCGGACTGTGGATAAGGTTCGCATTCTGATTCGCTATGACCTTGAGAACGTCTCTGACGCAGTCTATCAGCAGGCCGTCAAGACCGTCTTTGCTGAGCCGCCCGTCGACGATGTCTACGAGGAGACCTTTGAGAAGACCGGCGTCTCGTTCTCCGTCGAGTATCTTCCGGGACAGTTTGACCAGAGAGCCGATTCCGCCGAGCAGTGTCTGAAGCTTCTAAATGAGGATGAAGAACCCATCATACGCACAGCCACGACCTACATCATAGAGGGAAAGATCCGCCCGGAAGAACTGGAAGAGATCAAAAACCACTGTATCAACCCGGTGGATTCCAGAGAGTGCGCAGACGACAAGCCCCAGTCTCTCGATATCAAGTATAAAGAGCCGGACGATGTCATTGTTTTTCATGGGTTTTCAAATATGGGGGAGGAGCCCCTCAGGGAACTCTATGAGTCACTGAATCTGGCCATGACCTTCAAGGACTTCCTCTGGATTCAGACCTACTTCGCCGAGGAGGAGAAGAGGGATCCCTCCATGACCGAGATCCGTGTCCTTGACACCTACTGGTCCGATCACTGCCGCCACACCACCTTCTCCACGGAGCTGACGCATGTAAAGATTCCCGATGGCTTCTATGCAGAGCCCATCCGAAAGACCTTTGACGAGTATAAGGATAACTACAGGATTCTCTATCAGGACAGAGACGACAAATTCGTCTGTCTGATGGACATTGCTTTGGCCGGGGCCAAAATCCTTAAGAAAAAGGGGCTTCTGACCGACCAGGAGGAGTCTGATGAGATCAACGCCTGCTCCATCGTCGTTCCAATTGAGGTGGACGGACAGACGGAGGAGTGGCTGGTCAACTTCAAAAACGAGACCCACAACCACCCCACGGAGATTGAACCCTTCGGCGGCGCGGCCACCTGTCTGGGAGGAGCCATTAGAGATCCGCTGTCGGGCCGCACTTATGTCTACCAGGCCATGCGGGTGACCGGCGCCGCTGATCCCACGGTCTCGGTCAAAGAGACGTTAAAGGGCAAGCTGCCCCAGAAGAAGATCGTCCGGGAGGCGGCTCAGGGCTACTCCTCCTATGGCAACCAGATCGGACTTGCCACCGGCTATGTCAAGGAAATCTACCATCCGGACTATGTGGCCAAGCGCATGGAGATCGGAGCCGTCATGGGGGCTGCCCCCCGCCGGGCTGTCCAGCGGCTGAACTCGGATCCGGGAGACAGGATCATCCTCCTGGGAGGCCGGACCGGGCGCGATGGAATCGGCGGCGCAACCGGATCCTCCAAGGCCCACAATACAGAGTCCACCCAGGAGTGCGGAGCCGAGGTTCAGAAGGGAAATGCTCCCACCGAGCGCAAGCTGCAGCGTCTCTTCCGCAGGGAGGAGGTCTCTTACATCATCAAGAAATGCAATGACTTCGGAGCCGGCGGCGTATCTGTTGCTATCGGGGAACTGGCGGACGGCCTTGACATCAATCTGGATCTTGTCCCCAAGAAGTACGCCGGTTTGGACGGAACCGAGCTGGCCATCTCCGAGTCCCAGGAGCGGATGGCGGTCGTTGTCGCTCCCGAGAATGTCGATCGCTTTTTGGCCTACGCCGCTGAGGAGAATCTGGAGGCTGTCGAGGTCGCTGTGGTCACTTCCTCTCCCCGCCTGGTCCTCCGGTGGAGAGGGAAGAAGGTTGTCGATTTGTCCAGGGCCTTTTTGAACACCAATGGGGCTCATCAGGAGACCTCAGTCGAGGTGGTTTTACCTGAGGAAAAGGACAATTACACGGAGAAGATCGCCGTCTCCGCGGTTCGTGAGGCCCTGGAGGCAAATGACGTCAGGGCCGCATGGCTGGCCCTTTTGTCTGATCTCAACGTTGCTTCCCAGAAGGGGCTGGTAGAGCGCTTTGACGGCTCAATCGGGACAGGATCCGTATTCATGCCCTTCGGGGGCAGGTACCAGCTGACCGAGACTCAGTCCATGGTCGCCAAGCTTCCTGTCTCAGGAAAGAGATCTTCCGCGGTGTCGATGATGGCCTATGGCTATGACCCCTACCTGTCAAAGTGGTCTCCTTACCACGGGGCCAACTTCGCCGTTTTGGATTCTTTGGCTCGGATTGTGGCCTCCGGCGGTGACTATCATAAGATCCACTTTACCTTCCAGGAGTACTTCGGAAGGATGTCTGAGGATCCCAGGCGTTGGAGTCAGCCCTTTACCGCTCTCCTCGGCGCTTATCATGCCCAGCTTCGTCTCGGCCTGGCCTCGATCGGGGGCAAGGATTCCATGTCGGGCAGCTTCAATGAGATCGACGTTCCGCCGACTTTGGTGTCCTTCGCTGTCGATGTCGCAGACCTCTCGGACATTATTTCGCCTGAGTTCAAGCGGGCGGGAGATGATATTGTCCTTTTTCAGGCCAAAAGGGATCCGTATGATCTGCCCGATTATGAGCAGATTATGAGACTCTATGACGCCTTTGCCCGGCTGATCAAAGACGGGGTTGTCAGGTCCGCCTATGCCCTGGACGCGTACGGGGCGGCTTGTGCCATGTCCAAGATGGCCTTCGGTAACAGGATGGGCTTTATCCTGGATCAAAAGCTGAGGAGAGAAGACCTGTTCGCCTTTGCGACCGGCAGCCTTCTGGCTGAGATCGATCCCGCCAAAAAAGAGCGGATGGAGGAGATTCTAATCGCCCATGGCCTGACGGATGCCTGCAGCAGGCTGGGGCAGCTGACAGATGACGGACGCTTTGTCTTCGGCGACATGGACCTGTCTGTGGATGAGGCCATAGGGGCCTGGATCAGACCACTTGAGAAGGTCTTCCCCACCAGATCCGGCCAGGAGACAGATAGGATTGAGAGTCCCGTCTACCGGGCCAAGAGGATCTATGTCAATCAGAACAAGGTCGCCAAGCCGACGGTCTTCATTCCTGTCTTCCCGGGCACCAACTGCGAATATGACTCTGCGGATGCCTTTGAGAAGGCCGGAGCGAAGACCCTTGTCAAGGTCTTTCGCAATCGCAATGCCCAGGATATCCGGGAGTCCGTTGACGCCTTTGCCAGGGCGATTGAAAAGGCGCAGATTGTCATGTTCCCAGGCGGCTTCTCCGCTGGCGATGAGCCGGAGGGATCCGCGAAGTTCTTTGCTACGGCCTTCCGTAACGAGAAGATGAAGGAGGCGGTCAATAAGCTCCTGTCCGAAAGAGACGGCCTGGTGCTTGGAATCTGTAACGGCTTCCAAGCCCTGATCAAGCTGGGCCTGGTTCCCTGCGGACAGATTCAGGCCCAGACAGAGGAATCGCCCACTCTGACCTACAACACCATCGGACGCCATATCTCCAAGGAAGCCTATATCAAGGTTGTCTCCAATAAGAGCCCATGGCTGCAGGAGGCTGACCTCGGAGGAGTCTATACCAATCCGGCCTCTCATGGAGAGGGACGCTTCGTCGCATCCAAAGACTGGCTTGACAGGCTCTTTGCCAACGGACAGGTGGCGACTCAGTACGCTGACATGGAGGGCAATATTTCCATGGATGAGGAGTACAACATCAATGGGTCTTATATGGCCGTTGAGGGAATCACCTCTCCCGACGGAAGAGTTTTTGGCAAGATGTGCCATTCCGAGCGCCAGGGCCGGGGAGTTGCTGTCAATATCTACGGTCAGCAGGATATGCGCATCTTCGAGAGCGGAATTAAGTATTTTCATTAAATATCCAGTGTGATACGATACGTTAAGTTTAGGCTTTATCGGGAGTGGCAGGCGTTTTCCCCGATGAAGCCTATTGGTGAATTATGGAAAGGACTGGGCGGATGAAAGCATTTCTGATCCTTGAAGACGGGACCGTATTTGAGGGCGTGAGTATCGGCTCGAGACGGGAGGCCGTTTCCGAGATTGTCTTTAACACCTCCATGACGGGCTATCTTGAAGTTCTGACAGATCCCTCTTATGCGGGGCAGGCGGTCTGTATGACCTATCCTCTCATCGGGAACTACGGAATCACACCCGATATGGAGTCCTCCCGCCCCTGGGTGGACGGATATATCGTCAGAGAGCTGTCCAGACTTCCCAGTAATTTTCGCAGTCAGGGGAGGATCCAGGATTTTCTGGAGAAGTATGACATTCCGGGCATCTGCGGTATCGATACCCGTCAGCTGACCCGTATTCTCCGCGACCGCGGAACCATGAACGGAATGATCACGACCAACGAAAACTATCGGCTAAAGGAAGTTCTGCCCAGGCTTAAGGCCTATGTGGTCGGGGATGTTGTCAGCAAGGTGACCTGCCAGGAGAAGTATGTTCTGCCCGGCGCCGGCAAGAAGGTCGCTCTTATGGATTTCGGAGCCAAGAAGAATATCGCCCGCTCCTTAAATGAGCGCGGCTGTCAGGTGACCGTCTATCCGGCTCACAGCTCAGCTGAGGAGATCTTAGCCAGCCATCCCGACGGAATCATGCTGACCAACGGGCCCGGAGATCCTCAGACCAATGTGGAGATCATTCGGGAGGTCAGAAAACTCTATGAGTCGGATGTGCCTATTTTCTGTATCTGTCTGGGCCACCAATTGATGGCCCTTGCCACTGGAGGAAGGACTTTTAAGCTCAAGTACGGACACAGGGGGGGCAACCATCCCGTTCGTGACCTGGAGACCGGAAGAGTTTACATCTCTTCACAGAACCATGGCTACGCGGTCGATCCCGACTCGCTGGATCCATCTGTCGCCCGGCCCGCCTTCGTCAATGTCAACGACCTGACCAACGAGGGCATGAAGTACAGGAACAAGAATATCTTTACCGTTCAGTTCCACCCCGAGGCCTGTCCCGGTCCCCAGGACAGCGGATTTTTGTTTGACCGCTTTATCAAGATGATGGGAGGAGAAGACTAATGCCAAGAGATACCAGTATTAAGAAAGTCCTTGTGATTGGTTCCGGCCCCATCGTCATTGGCCAGGCGGCCGAGTTTGACTATGCCGGAACCCAGGCCTGCCGGTCTCTTCGCGAGGAGGGAGTTGAGGTTGTTTTAGTCAACTCCAACCCGGCCACCATCATGACGGATCAGGAGATCGCGGACCAGGTCTATATCGAGCCGCTGACCGCGGAGGTTGTGGAGCAGATCATCCTGAAAGAGAAGCCCGACTCTGTTCTTCCCACCCTGGGAGGACAGGCGGGGTTAAACCTTGGCATGGAGCTGGCTGAGTCCGGCTTTCTGGAGAAGAACGGGGTCCGACTGATCGGAACGACTCCCCAGACCATTTTCAAGGCCGAAGACCGCCAGGGCTTTAAGGACACCATGGAGAAGATCGGCGAGCCCATTGCCTCCTCCAAGGTCGTTCACAATGTCGAGGACGGAATCGCCTTCACCAAGACCATCGGCTATCCGGTTGTTCTGCGCCCCGCTTATACCCTGGGGGGCTCCGGCGGCGGGATCGCCAGAAACGAGAACGAATTGATCGAGATCCTGACCAACGGCCTGCGCCTGTCCCGGGTTCACGAGGTCCTTGTCGAGCGCTATATCGGCGGTTGGAAGGAAATCGAGTACGAGGTCATGCGCGATGCGGCCGGTAATGTGATTACGGTCTGCAACATGGAGAACATTGATCCTGTCGGCGTCCACACCGGAGACTCCATTGTTGTGGCTCCCTCGCAGACCCTCTCCGACAAGGAGTATCAGATGCTCAGGACCTCGGCCCTTCGCATTATCGACGAGATTGGCATCACCGGAGGCTGCAATGTCCAGTATGCCTTGAACCCGGACTCCTTTGAGTACTGCGTGATCGAGGTCAATCCCCGCGTGTCCCGGTCTTCCGCTCTGGCCTCCAAGGCGACCGGTTATCCCATTGCCAAGGTGACGGCCAAGATCGCCTTAGGTTATCGCTTAGACGAGATTAAGAACTCCATTACCGGCAAGACGATGGCCTCCTTCGAGCCCATGCTGGATTACTGCGTCGTCAAGATTCCCCGCCTGCCCTTTGACAAGTTCATTACAGCCCAGCGCAAGCTGACGACACAGATGAAGGCGACCGGGGAGGTCATGTCCATCTGCGACAGCTTCGAGGGAGCTCTCATGAAGGCCATCCGCTCCATGGAGCAGCATGTGGACTCCCTGCTGAGCTATGACTTCTCCAACCGGACGGACGAGGAACTGAAGGCGGAGCTGGCTCTGGTTGACGACCGCAGGATCTGGAGGATTGCCGCTGCCCTGCGCCAGGGAATTCGCCCGGACACCATTCATCAGATCACAAAGGTGGATCTCTGGTTCATAGACAAGATTGCCATTTTAACGGAGATGGAGAAGCGCTTAAAGAGCGAGTCTCTGACCACAGAGCTCCTTCGCGAGGCCAAGCGTCTGGAATTCCCCGACGAGCTGATTGCGAAGCTCTGCGGAATGGAGACAGAGGAAGTAAAGCGCTTGCGCTACGAGAAAGGGATCAGGGCAATCTATAAGATCGTGGACACCTGTGCCGCCGAGTTCGACGCGGAGACTCCCTACTATTACTCGGTCTACTCCAGGGGTGAAAATGAGGCCAGCCAGACCCGTGACAGGAAGAAGGTTCTGGTCCTGGGGTCCGGTCCCATCCGTATCGGACAGGGGATCGAATTTGACTTCTGCTCGGTTCATGCCACCTGGGCTTTTTCCAGGGCCGGCTATGAGACCATTATCGTCAACAACAACCCGGAGACGGTATCTACCGATTTTGATGTGGCGGATAAGCTCTATTTCGAGCCCCTGACCGCGGAGGATGTCCGCAATATCGTCGATATCGAGAAGCCTGACGGGGCCGTGGTTCAGTTCGGCGGGCAGACGGCCATCAAGCTGACCCAGGATCTCATTCAGATGGGAGTTCCCATCTGGGGAACCAGGGCAGAGGATGTCGACGCGGCGGAGGACCGGGAGCTCTTTGATGAAATCCTGCAGAAGACCGGGATTCCACGGGCCTCCGGCGGCACAGTCTACACGGCGAAGGAGGCCAAAGAGGTGGCCAACCGGATCGGTTATCCCGTCCTGGTCCGTCCCTCCTATGTCCTCGGAGGTCAGGGCATGCAGATTGCCTTTAACGATGAGGAAATTGAGGATTTCATCGGTATCATTAACCGCATTGCCCAGGATCACCCCATCCTGGTCGACAAGTATCTGCAGGGCAAGGAAATCGAGGTCGATGCCATCTGTGACGGAGACAACATTCTGATCCCCGGAATCATGGAGCATATTGAGCGCACCGGCATTCACTCAGGGGATTCGATTTCCGTATACCCCGCGCACACGATCAGTGATTCCGTCAAGAAGAAGCTGGAGGATTACACCGAACGCCTGGCTATGGCTCTGCACGTCAAGGGCATGATCAATATCCAGTTCATTAACATTGACGAGGACGTCTATGTCATCGAGGTCAACCCCAGATCCTCAAGGACGGTTCCCTATATTTCCAAGGTGACCGGGATCCCTATTGTGGATCTGGCGACGAGGGCCATTTGCGGAGAGAAGATCGTCGACATGGGATATGAACCCGGCCTGCAGCCTGAGGCGGACTATGTTGCGATTAAAATGCCCGTCTTCTCTTTTGAGAAGCTGCGCGGCGCTGAGATCTCCCTGGGGCCGGAGATGAAGTCGACCGGGGAGTGCCTGGGAATCGCCAGAACCTTCCACGAGGCCCTCTATAAGGCCTTCTCCGGCGCGGGAGTTTGCCTGCCAAAATACAGGCAGATGATCATGACGGTCGCGGACCAGTTCAAGGAGGAGTCAGTCCAGGTGGCCAGGCGTTTCGCGGCTTTGGGCTACAAGATCTACTCCACCAGGGGCACAGCCAGGTACCTTCAGGAGAGAGGAATTGACGCCCTCTGGGTCAACAAGATTTCACAGGAGTCGCCCAATGTCATGGATCTGATTCTGGGCCACAAGATCGACCTGGTCATTGACATTCCGACCGAAGGGCACGGGGATAAGAACCGCGACGGCTTTTTGATCCGCAGAAATGCCATTGAGACCGGAGTCTACTGCATTACAGCCATTGACACGGCCAATGCCCTGGCCTCGGCCATGGAAAATAAGTACACTGAATTCACCCTGATTGACATTGCCAAGGTAAAGAAGCAGGGGGCGTAAAGCATGCCAAACCGTCGCGGAATTGGCGCCGGATAGAAAGCATAAAAAACTGTTGACGGGCGACAAGGACTTTGCTATATTAGTCCTTGTCGCGAGGCGACAGAACAAATGGGATCTTAGCTCAGCTGGGAGAGCATCTGCCTTACAAGCAGAGGGTCATAGGTTCGAGCCCTATAGGTCCCATTTATATTATGGCGAGATAGCTCAGCTGGCTAGAGCACGCGGTTCATACCCGCGGTGTCGAGGGTTCAAGTCCCCCTCTCGCTACTGGAGATTTCCCGAAGTCACCGAGCAGTCGGTTGCCTTCGGGCTTTTTACTTTCATTGCGCACGGTATACTCGTGCGGAGGACAGTTTTCAGTGACTGAGGCTTACAGAGCTGACAGCTGCTTTTCCCCGATGAAGAGAGCCTGCGCTTGATATGGAATATGAGGTGAATAATGCGGATCGGGATCGGATATGATGTACATCAATTGGCAGAGGGACGAGATCTGATCATTGGAGGCGTGAAGATTCCGCATGACAGGGGTCTCTTGGGCCACTCCGATGCGGACGTACTTCTGCATGCCATTATGGATGCCCTTTTAGGGGCGGCAGCCCTCGGTGATATCGGCAGGCATTTCCCGGATACGGACAAACGCTACGGGGGGGCTGCTTCCCTAAAACTTTTGGAAGAAGTCGGCAATATGCTGGCAGATAAGGGGTATCTGATCAACAACATTGATGCGACTGTGATTGCGCAGCGTCCCAAGATGCAGCCTTATATGGATCAGATGACTGCAAATGTAGCGTCTGCTCTTGGAATTGCCCAAGACCAGGTGAATATCAAGGCGACGACCGAGGAACATCTGGGATTCACTGGAAGACAAGAAGGGATCAGCGCCCAGGCGGTCTGCACGATTCTTGATTTCATGGACGCAAGCATTGCCGCTGCGGATTCGGAGGGTGGCTGTGCCTCCTGCAGCCTGGATAAAGAGGCAGATCGGCCTGTAAAAAGTCTGCATGCGGCTTTCCACTCAGAAGAGGGCTGACTCTGTTCATTTTATTGTTTGCGGCAAAATTGACATCTCCGAGGAATCTGCGAAAATATAGGTCGAATCAACAAGGAGAGCCCAATGAAGATTTTTAATACTCTGACCAGACGCAAAGAGGAATTTGTTCCCATCGAGCCAGGAAAAGTGAAGATATATGTCTGTGGTCCCACGGTCTACAATCTGATTCATATTGGAAATGCCCGTCCCATGATTGTATTTGATACGTTCCGCCGCTACATGGAGTATCGGGGCTATCAGGTGACCTATGTATCTAATTTCACAGATGTGGATGACAAGATTATCCGAAAGGCCAATGAGGAAGGAGTAGATGCGTCCGAGATCTCTGAGCGCTATATCGTCGAGTGCAAGAAGGACATGGAGGCGATGAATGTCAGGCCGGCCAGCATTCATCCTCAGGCGACCCGGGAAATCGGAGACATGATTCAGATGGTTTCCGCATTGATTGATAAGGGGTATGCCTATTCGGTCGAGGATGGAACGGTCTATTACAAAACCAAGGCATTTGCGCCTTACGGCAAACTCTCTCATAAGAATATTGACGATTTGGAAGGAGGCCACCGGGATATTAAGGTGGCCGGCGAGCTCAAGAAGGATCCTCTGGATTTCGTCCTTTGGAAGCCTAAGAAGGAAGGAGAGCCCTATTGGGAATCTCCCTGGTGTCAGGGACGACCCGGCTGGCACATTGAGTGTTCCTGCATGTCCAAGCGCTATCTGGGTGATACCATTGACATTCATGCAGGCGGCGAGGATCTGATCTTCCCTCACCATGAGAATGAAATCGCTCAGTCAGAAGCGGCTAATGGGGTGGAATTTGCTCACTACTGGATGCACAATGGCTTTCTCAACATCGATAACCGCAAGATGTCCAAGTCCCTCGGCAATTTCTTCACGGTTAGGGAAATCTGCCAGAAGTATAGCGGACAGGTTCTCCGCCTCTTCATGCTGTCTGCTCATTACAGGAGTCCGCTCAATTTTTCCGCGGACCTGATGGAAGCAGCTGAGGCTTCTTTGGACCGGATTCTGACGGCAGGGGAGAATCTTAGATTTCTGTCGCAAAACGCGAAGACAGACCGGATGAGTGAGGAAGAAAAGCAGATTCTAGCGGGTTCTGATCTATATGCTAAGAAGTTTAAGGCTGCAATGGACGATGACTGCAATACAGCAGATGCTCTGGCGGCTATTTTTGAGTTGGTCAAGTACATCAACTCCAACACGACAGACCAGATCTCAAGGGAACTGGCGGATCAGCTTTACGAGCGTCTGGATACGCTCATGGATGTCTGTGGCTTGATCCTGGAACAGAAGCAAGATAATCTGGACGCTGAGATCAGTGCTCTGATTGAGGAGAGACAGGAGGCCCGCCGCCAGAAGGACTTTGCCAGAGCTGACCGGATCCGTGATGATCTTTTGGCCAGGGGGATTGTGCTGGAGGATACCAGAGAGGGTGTGAAATGGCACAGAGCCTGAAGGACAGTATTTTTACAGCTTTTCATGTCGAGGAGAAGGATTTGAGGACCTATTCCCCCTTGACTCTGGCCTATATCGGAGACGGGATCTTCGACCTGATCATTCGAAGCCTGGTGGTCGGAAGCGCCAATATGCCGCCCAATCGCCTGCACAGTCACACAAGCCATATTGTCAGGGCCGCCTCTCAGGCCAGGATGATGGAGGCAATTGAAGCCGACCTGACGGAAGAAGAGGCGGATATTTATCGGAGGGGGCGCAACGCCAAGTCCTACACCCATGCGAAGAATGCCACACTGATCGATTACCGGATTGCGACCGGCTTTGAGGCGCTTATGGGCTGGCACTACCTGCGGGGGAACACAGAGCGAATCATCGAGCTGACTAGGCGAGGCCTTGCCGGAAGCCATCTGAAGATATAGGAGAGAATATGAGAGACGCATCGACGGTGATTGAGGGGAGAAACGCTGTCTTAGAGGCCCTTCGTTCAGGGAAACCTGTGGACCGGGTTTTCATCCTGGCTAAATCCTACGACGGCCCCATTCGAACCATTGTCCGAGAGGCCAAAAAGAGGGACTGTATCCTTAGCTTTGTGGATAAAAAGCGACTGGATGAGATTTCGGAGACCGGCAAGCATCAGGGGGCAATTGCCTATATTGCGGCTTATCGCTATTCGACGGTCGAAGACATTCTGGCCCTGGCCAGAAAGAGGGGAGAGGACCCCTTCCTCTTCCTCTTGGATAATATTGAAGACCCCCACAATCTGGGGGCGATTATCCGCACCGCCAATCTGGCCGGAGCACATGGAGTGATTATCCCCAAGAACCGGGCGGCGGGACTGACAGCGACGGTGGCCAAGGCCTCCGCCGGAGCCATAAACTACACGCCTGTCGCCAAGGTCACGAACCTGTCCAGGACCATGGAGGAGCTCAAAAAGGAGGGGCTCTGGTTCGTCTGCGCGGACATGGGAGGACAGGTCATGTATGATCTGAACCTGACCGGGCCGATCGGCCTTGTAATCGGCAATGAGGGCAGTGGAGTGGGAGACCTGGTCAGGAAGCACTGCGACCTCTTCGCCGCCATCCCGATGGCAGGAGAGATCGACTCACTGAATGCCTCGGTTGCGGCCGGTGTGCTGGCCTATGAGCTGGTGCGTCAGAGAAGAGGATAGGTCAATGACAGAGCGTTTGGACGAGGAACTTCTGCGGGCTTATCGCGGGGGACATGACGCCAGCGGAGAGGAACTTTTAAGCAGATACAAGGGACTTGTGCTCAGAAATGCCAAGTCCCTCTTTCTTGTCGGAGGGGATCAGGATGATCTGATCCAGGAGGGGATGATGGGGGTCTTCTCCGCCATGTTGACCTACAGGGAAGACAGGGGAGCCTCTTTTCGAACCTTCGCCAATCTCTGTATCCGCAGGCAGATGTTAAAGGCGATTGAGTCCTCCGGAACCAAGAAGCATATGCCGCTGAACACGGCTCTCTCCCTGAATCTGACCGGGGAGGGAGAGGGGGTGAGGGAGGCGGATCTGCCGGAGGCCTTAAATCCTTCGCCGGAGGATCCCCTGCAGATTCTCCTGGACGACGAGGCGGTTGAGCGCCTGCTAATGAAGATTCGAAAGAGCCTCTCGCCCATGGAGGAGCAGGTCCTCTCCCTTCATCTGGACGGACTTGATTACCTGCAGATTGCCGATTGTATGGGCAGGGAACCCAAGTCCATCGACAATGCCCTGCAGAGAATCCGCGGCAAGGTGCGAAGAGAGCTTGAGGATAATCAGTCATGAAGCGGGGCGCCCTCGAATGTGAGGCAATTTGTAAGAGCCGGTTGAGGAAAAGCGATTGATTTATTTAGACAATGCCGCCACAACAAAAATGCGGGGGGAGGTCCTGGAGGCCATGCTCCCCTATCTGACGGAACATTATGGAAATCCCTCCGCGACATATGGTCTGGCTTCGGAGGCGTCCAATGCCATCGCCATCGCAAGAGAGCAGGTCGCAGACCTGATCGGGGCGAAGCCGCATGAGATTTTCTTTACATCCGGCGGCACGGAGGCGGATAACTGGGCCCTGAGAGGAGCTCTCTTTCTGGGAAGAACGTCCATGCGGACGGCAGACAAAAAAAGCAAAAGGCATATCATCAGCAGCCGCATCGAACATCAGGCAATTCTGCGCTGCCTTAAAAGGCTCGAGGAGGAAGGGCTGGTCGAGGTCACCCTGCTGCCGGTCGATCGCGAGGGCCTTGTCAGCCCCGCGGACTTAAAAGACGCTCTTCGCCCCGACACAATCCTGGTCTCGATTATGGCTGCGAACAATGAGATCGGAAGCATGGAACCCCTCGCGAAATTGGCCGATTTGACGCATGAGGCCGGAGCCCTCTTTCACACGGATGCGGTGCAGGCCTTTGGCCAGATTCCTCTGGATGTAAAGAAGCTGGGGGTGGATCTTTTGTCCGCCTCCGCGCACAAGATCTATGGACCCAAGGGGACAGGAATGCTCTATGTAAGAGAGACGATTCCCTTTCGATCCATGATTCAGGGAGGAGCTCAGGAGAAGAACCGCCGGGCCGGGACGGAAAATGTCCCGGGAATCGTCGGCTTCGGAGCTGCCTGTGTCTGCGCGAAGAAGACCCTGCCGGATCGAATGAGAAGAGAAGGCGCCCTGAGAAATCTCTTAATCAAAAGAGCAGAAGAGATTTATCCGGCCGCAAGGCTAAACGGTCCCAGACCAAAAGGAGTCGACCTGGCGCATAGGAGCTCTCTTCTAGAGCAGGGGACAGGAGATGAGGAAGGTCCGGGAAAGATGCCTGATTGGCGTCTGCCCGGCAATGTAAACATCTGTTTTCCGGGGAAGTCAGCAGAGCTTCTTTTGATCATGTTAGAGGCCGAGGGGATTTTGGCTTCCGCCGGAAGCGCCTGCGCTTCAGGGAGCTTAGACCCCTCCCATGTTCTCGCTGCCATCGGCCTGTCTGAGGATGATAACCGGGCCAGCCTGCGCTTTAGCCTGGGAGAAGAGACGAGCAGGGAGGAGATCGAGAAGACGGCGGACGCCCTGGGAAGAATTCTGAAGTAAGACCGGATAGGAGATGCCATGTCGGAAGTCAAGACGGTTGTTGTCGGTATGTCCGGAGGCGTGGATTCCTCCGTCGCCGCTTACCTCCTGAAGGAGGAGGGATATCGGGTGATCGGTGTCACCATGCAGATTTGGCAGGATGAGTCGGCCTGCAGTCTGGAGGAGCATGGGGGCTGCTGCGGCCTGTCCGCGGTTGAAGACGCCAGGAGAGTGGCTCGGATGATCGGGATCCCCCACTATGTCATGAATTTCAAGGCGGAATTTCAGGACAGAGTGATCGATTATTTTACCGATGAGTATCTGCGGGGGCGCACGCCGAATCCCTGCATTGCCTGCAACCGCTATGTCAAGTGGGAGTCTCTTCTTGAGAGAAGCCTGGCAATCGGGGCGGATTATATTGCGACGGGCCATTACGCCAGGGTGGAGCATTTGGCAAACGGCCGTTATGCTGTCAGGAATTCGGTGACAGCGGCCAAGGATCAGACCTATGCGCTCTATAATCTGACCCAGGAGCAGCTGGCACATACTCTGATGCCGGTTGGAGACTATGACAAGCCAAGGATACGGGGAATCGCCCTTGCGGCCGGACTTCCGGTGGCCCACAAGGCGGACTCGGAGGATATCTGTTTTATCCCGGATCACGATTATGCCTCCTTTTTAGAGAGGGAGGCCCCGGACCGTATTCCGGAGCCGGGGAATTTCGTTCTGGAGGACGGAAGGGTCATCGGAAGACATCAGGGAATCAGCCACTATACCATCGGACAGCGCAAGGGCCTGGGAATTTCCTGGGACAGCCCCCTCTTCGTAAAGGAGATTCGCCCCGGCAGCAATGAAGTTGTTCTGACATCGAAGGAGGGGGTCTTTACGGACCATTTGACCTTTGAGAATGTCAACCATATGGCTGTTGAAGTTTTTCGGCCTGGAGAGGAGTATCTCGCCAAGATCCGCTATTCGGATCCCGGCTGTATGTGCCGTATTGAGGCAGTTGAACAGGAGCGGATCCGCCTGGCCTTTTCCCGAAAGGTCAGGGCCGTCACTCCCGGGCAGGCGCTTGTCTTGTATCAGGGAGAATTTGTTGCCGGCGGAGGAACGATTCTCGCCTGAGGGAAAAGAGGAGAACAGTCCGGCCTTCAAAAGGCCTCGTATGGTTCGATCCTCGCCTGAGGAAAAAGAGACTAAAAAGCCGGGAGAGCTGAATACAGGGAGGATTGCGACAAATTTCGGACTTTGTATAGAGACATCATCGGCCTGACTCAATATAATCAACAGCAAAGTAAGAGAAGAAGACCCTATTTTAGGAGGTATCCATGGCGTCCATTATGAACAACCTCTCCCATGCGGCAGAGCGGCAGGCTTTCTCTGTCATGCTTGATGCATTCTGGAAAAATTTGAGCAAGAAGGAAGATCGCACCGAGACCTATCTGAAGCTGGTAGATATGGCGGAGAAATTCTGGAAGGACTCCAACCCCGAGACCATGAACCGGATTCGAAAATACCTGAGCAACCCGGAAAATCGCTGGGTCAAGTTCTTAAACCGGGTGATCGATGAGACCAATCCGAACTATGCCAAGAAGATGCTCTTAAATCTGGGCTATGAGGCCTTCTTCCGCGGGACCAAGACCATTCGTGCCAACCGTGAGAAATACCACTGCAACATCCCCTGGCTCATCCTCTTCGATCCTACGGACGCCTGCAATATGCACTGCGTCGGCTGCTGGTCCGGTACCTACGGACACAAGCATAACCTGTCCTTCGAGGATATGGATAAGATTGTCAGTCAGGGAAAGGAGCTGGGCACCTACCTCTATATGATGACGGGCGGTGAGCCCATGGTTCGCAAGAACGATATTTTAAAGCTGGCAGAAAAGCACAATGACTGCTTTTTCGGCATCTATTCCAACTCCACCCTGATCGACGAGGAGGTCTGCAAGAAGGTGCAGAAGCTTGGCAATATCACCTTTATGCTCTCCATTGAGGGGACGCCCGATACCAATGATTCCCGGAGAGGCCTGGGACACTATGACGCCGTCATGAAAGCCATGAACCTGCTCAAGGAGTACGGGATCGTCTACGGGACGTCCATCTGCTACACCAGGCAGAATATTGAGGCGGTTACCGATGACAAATTCATCGACTTTATTGCCGACAAGGGGGCCAGGTTCGGCTTCTACTTCCACTATATGCCGGTGGGACAGAATGCCGTCACCTCCCTGCTGCCAACGGTTGAACAGAGAAAGGCCATGATCACAAAGATCCGGTCCATTCGCGGACCCGAGTCTGATGCCCAGTTCTTCCCCATGGACTTCCAGAACGACGGGGAATATGTGGGCGGATGCATTGCGGGCGGCCGCAATTACTTCCACATCAATGCCAATGGTGACGCGGAGCCCTGTGTTTTCATCCATTTCTCCGACAGCAATATCCATGACAACAGCATCCTGGAAATGCTTCAGGGCAAGCTCTTTACCGCATATCATGAGGGACAGCCCTTCAACCGCAACCATCTGCGTCCCTGCCCCATGCTGGAGAATCCGCAGCAATTAAGAGCCATGGTCGCTACGACCGGCGCTCATCAGACCAATGCGGAGGCTCCGGAGTCCGCTGAGGAGCTCTGCGCCAAGTGCGATCCCTATGCCAGGGAGTGGAAGGCTGCCGCGGACCAGGTATGGGCCAGCCAAAAGCATAAGAAACCCTCCTATGAGAACTACACGAAGGAGAAGCGCGAGCACCCTGAGCTGGCAGGGTTTGAGCATGCGGACGGGTCCACGAAGGTGACGCTGGATACACAGTAAGTACAGATCTTGTTTTGACAGAAGACAGGGGCTGTGAGGAAACGAGTTTTCGTTTCCTCACAGCCCCTGTCTCATGACAATGGAATCCTCGCGGAACATGTATTCCACTATTAACGGGAGTGCGGAGATTGTAAATTTTCTTCAGACATAGGAACGCCAGCGAGATGCATGAAACGGTCGGAGCTCTTTTTCCAAAAACTTGCGGGGCGGCGCGTTTTAAAAACTGTATTTTTACAGGTGAATTTTCCTTGGTTTTCTCCCGTCAAAAATAAGATAGGAGTCAAAGCCCGTCTCTTTTAACAGAGACAGGGCCGAGGAAAAGTGCTCTCTGTGATTCAGGGGATATCCGGCGGGGATCTCGGTAAAGCCGAGAGCGATATGCTCCGGGCTGTGGGCATCAGCCCCCAGGGTGATCTTCCTGCCGCCGAGTTCATAGTAGCGCTTTAGAACCATGCGCTCGGGGTTGGGATCCAGCCGGCCCTTGCGGTAGGAACCCGTATTGAGCTCCAGGGCAATTCCTCTTGAGATCAGTTCCAGTAATATGGCGTCGATTTCTGCCATGAAATCCGCATTTCCGTAAGGGGAGCCGTCAGGCTTATATGTCAGTTCCTTGGGGAGCGGGGACAGGTAGCGAAGGATGTAATCCAAGTGCCCCAGGGAGTCGAAGAGGGGAAAGGCACGGATGTTCTCAAGGATCATCCGGTAATAGCGCCTTAAGCCCTCTTGAACACCGAACTTCTCAAAATAAAGGGGATAGTAGGGATCATATCCATCGACCACATGGGTGGAACCAATCACATAGTCGAACGAGTACCGGGCCAGCAGATGGGCATGACGCTCTGCCAGGTGGGGCTGCAGGCCCAGTTCAATTCCGTAGTAGATATGGAAGCCATCGTCATTGTATTTGGTCTGCATGGCTCGAACGGACTCTGTGTAGGATTTCAGATCCAGGTCGAAGAGGCCGGGATTCTCGCGGTAATCTAAGTCCAGGTGATCGGTAAATGTAATGCCGGCCAGTTCCTTTTTTCTGGCGGTACGGACCATTTCTTCCATGGGGGCCTCAGAATCACCGGAGAAGCTTGTGTGCATATGGCAGTCGTAGAGAATCTTTGCATTCATCTTTTAAATCCTCCCTGCAGCAATGAAATGTATCTTTCGCGGGCATTCCATTGCCCTGAATCAGAATGGCAACTGCCCTTATCATATCGTATGGGAAGAGAGATTGATAACCATACGGAAAAATCTGTTTTGACCGGGATCATATTTATCCTGTGAGAGAGACCAGCTGAAATCTTGTTAAGAAATTAACAAAGTCGGGCGACAGGCTTGCAATGCTCCCTTGCTTTCGCTACAATAAAAATCGGTTACAAACCATGTTTGTACGACATAAGTTTCTACATTAGGAGGAGACAAAATGGCAGTAAGAGTAGCAATTAATGGATTTGGCCGTATCGGTCGTCTTGCGTTCAGACAGATGTTCCAGGCTGAGGGTTTTGATATCGTCGCAATCAACGATCTGACCTCTCCCGAGATGCTCGCATATCTTCTGAAGTACGATTCTTCACAGGGTCGTTACGCCAAGGCAGATACCGTTAGCAGCTCTGACCATTCCATCACGGTGGACGGTCATGAGATCGAGATTTACAAGGAAGCTGACGCTCACAATCTTCCCTGGGGCAAGCTCGATGTCGATGTTGTTCTTGAGTGCACCGGATTCTACACCTCTAAGGATAAAGCGCAGGCTCATATCGACGCGGGCGCCAAGAAGGTTGTTATCTCCGCTCCGGCAGGCAACGACTTAAAGACCATTGTTTACAATACCAACCACGAGACCCTGACCGCGGATGACCATATCATCTCCGCGGCATCCTGCACCACAAACTGCCTGGCTCCCATGGCCAAGGCCCTGAATGATCTGGCTGCCATCCAGTCCGGTATCATGGTTACCATTCACGCTTACACCGGCGATCAGATGATCCTCGACGGTCCTCAGCGCAAGGGCAACTTCCGTCGTTCCCGCGCCGCCGCTGTCAATATTGTCCCCAACTCCACCGGCGCCGCCAAGGCAATTGGCCTGGTTGTTCCCGAGCTCAACGGCAAGCTGATCGGATCCGCTCAGCGCGTGCCCGTTCCCACCGGTTCAACCACCATTCTTACTGCTGTTGTCAAGGGCAAGGTTACCGTCGATCAGATCAACGCCGCAATGAAGGCCGCTTCTGACGAGTCCTTCGGTTACAATGAGGATCAGATCGTCTCCAGCGATATTGTTGGCATGACCTATGGATCTCTCTTTGACGCGACACAGACTTCTGTTGTAGAGATGGAAGATGGCAACTCTGAGGTACAGGTTGTCTCCTGGTATGATAACGAGAATTCCTTCACCTCTAACATGTGCAGAACGATCAAGTACTTCGCTAAGTTCCTGAACAAGTAACGCATTGACTTAGGCCTTACGGGGGTCCGGCTTTGGGCCGGATCCCCTTTTCTTTAGAGCCGGTAGATGCTTGTGCGTTGTAATCATCATATTTTGGAGGAAAGAAGCATGGGTTTAAATAAGAAGACCGTTGACGATATTTCGGTCAAGGGGAAGAGAGTTCTGGTTCGCTGTGATTTCAACGTTCCCATGAAGGGGACGGAGATCACGGATATCAACCGCCTGGTTGCGGCTCTCCCCACCATTAAGAAGCTGGTTGCCGATGGAGGAAAGGTAATCCTCTGCTCTCACCTGGGCAAGGTGAAGACGGAAGAGGACAAGAAGACCAAGAGCCTTGCGCCTGTCGCCAAAAAGCTGTCTGAGCTGCTCGGCCAGCCTGTCACATTCGCTCCGGATCCCGAGGTCGTCGGAGAAAATGCCCGCAAGGCGGTTGCGTCGATGGCGGACGGAGATGTAGTCCTTCTGGAGAACACCAGATTCCGCCCGGAGGAGACCAAGAACGGGGATGCCTTCTCTGAAGACCTGGCATCTCTGGCGGATGTTTTTGTCAACGATGCCTTTGGGACCGCTCACAGGGCTCACTGCTCCAATGTCGGCGTCACAAAGTATATCAAGGGCGATTGTGTTGTCGGCTATCTGATGGAGAAGGAGATCAATTTCCTGGGCAATGCCGTAGAGAATCCGGTGCGCCCCTTTGTCGCTATCTTAGGCGGAGCCAAGGTTGCGGACAAGCTCAATGTCATCAGCAATCTCCTTGACAAGTGCGACACGCTTATTATCGGCGGCGGAATGGCCTATACCTTTCTCAAGGCTCAGGGCAAGGAGATCGGAATCTCCATGCTGGATGAGTCCAAGATCGACTACTGTAAGGAGATGATGGAGAAGGCGAAGAAGATGGGCAAGAAGCTGCTTCTTCCCCTGGATGCCAACACCATTAAGGCGTTCCCGGATCCCATCGACGCTCCCATCGAGACAGTTCTTGTGGATACCGATCAGATGCCCGCGGATCGCGAGGGGGCAGATATCGGGCCCAAGACCCAGGAACTCTATGCCAGGACGGTCAGTGAGGCCAAGACGGTAGTCTGGAACGGCCCCATGGGTATTTTTGAGAACCCGACTCTGGCAGCCGGTACCCTGGCGGTGGCCAAGGCCATGGCGGAATCTGACGCGACCACAATCATTGGCGGCGGAGACTCCGCGGCAGCGGTCAATCAGATGGGACTGGGAGACAAGATGAGTCATATCTCGACCGGCGGCGGCGCGTCCCTTGAGTTCCTTGAGGGCAAGGAGCTCCCCGGCGTTGCGGCAGCGGATGACAAGGAATAATAGAAAAGGGTGATTCAAATGAGCAGACGTAAGATTATCGCAGGCAACTGGAAGATGAACCAGACTCCCAGCCAGGCGCTGGAGCTGGTTGAGACCTTAAAGCCCCTCGTCGCCGATGCGGACGTGGATGTGGTCTATTGTGTTCCGGCGGTGGATATCGTCCCGGTCGTCGAGGCGGTCAAGGGGACCAATGTCAAGGTCGGCGCTGAGAACATGTACATCGAGGAGAAGGGGGCCTACACCGGAGAGATTGCTCCCGCCATGCTTGTGGACGCCGGCGCCAGCTATGTCATCATCGGCCACTCCGAGAGAAGAGACTACTTCAAGGAGGACGACGCCTTCCTCAACAAGAAGGTCCTGAAGGCGTTTGAGCATGGCCTGACTCCCATTCTCTGCTGCGGCGAGAGCCTGGAGCAAAGAGAGTCCGGAGTGACGCTTGACTGGATCCGGCTGCAGATCAAATCTGACCTGCAGGGGGTGAGCGCTGATCAGGCTGCCTCCATGGTCATTGCCTATGAGCCCATCTGGGCCATCGGTACCGGAAGGACAGCGACCAGCGACCAGGCGGAAGAGGTCTGCGCCGCAATCCGTCAGACCATCGCTGAGATCTATGACCAGGACACCGCAGACAAGATCCGGATTCAGTATGGCGGCTCCATGAAGGCTGCCAACTGCAAGGAGCTTCTGGCCAAGCCCAACATCGACGGCGGCCTGATCGGCGGCGCTTCTCTGACCGAGGAGTTTGCCAGCATCGTCAACTACAATAAGTAATCTGCCCGGGGAATCAAACTGCCGGTAGATTTCACAGGAAGCAAAGGGCCGTACAGATAAGATGGGGCATGGGCTTGTGAGCCGTCCTTCATCTGATCTCTGTGCGGCTCTTTCTGATGGCAAAAACGCAGCCCGGTGAAAAATTATGCTATAATGTGCCGGGTTATTTCTTTGGACTCTGCAGCAGAAAGAGGTTTGAAATGGCAAAGAAACCAATTGTTTTATTAATCATGGATGGCTTCGGTATTACAGATAAGACCGAGGGGAATGCGGTAAAGATGGCGAAGACGCCTGTTCTGGATGATTTGATGGCCAATTGTCCCTATCAGCTGGGCTATGCTTCCGGGCTGGCCGTGGGCCTTCCAGACGGTCAGATGGGCAATTCGGAGGTCGGCCACATGAATATGGGAGCCGGTCGAATTGTCTACCAGGAGCTGACCAGGATTTCCAAGGCGATCGAGGACGGCGACTTTTTCAGGAATGAAGAGCTGCTCAAGGCATTTGACAATGCAAAGGCAAATGACGGATCGGTTCATCTCTTCGGGCTCGTCTCTACGGGAGGAGTGCACTCCTACCTGGGACATCTGACCGGCCTTCTTGAGATGGCAAAAAAAGAGGGCGTTTCCAAGGTCTACGTCCATGCCTTTCTGGATGGAAGAGATACGCCTCCCACCTCTGCCCTTGGCTTTATCAAGGATCTGGAGGCGGATATGGCAAAGATCGGCGTCGGCCGCATCGCCTCTTTGTCCGGCCGTTATTACGCCATGGATCGGGACAATCGCTGGGATCGCGTCGAGAAGGCCTATAAGGTGCTGACCGCGGCTGACGGTAATGTCGCCAAGTCCGCGTCCGAAGCCCTGGAGGCTTCCTATGCCGCGGATGTCAATGATGAGTTTGTCATTCCGACCGCAATCATTCCGGAGGGGCAGGAGGCGGCTACGGTTAAAAATGGTGACTCTGTCATTTATTTCAATTTCCGCCCCGATCGCGCCCGCGAGATGACCAGGGCCTTCTGCGCCGACAGCTTCGATGGGTTTGACCGCGGCGACCGTGTCAAGACCACCTTTGTTACCTTCACGGACTATGACGAGACCATCCCCAACAAGCTGGTTGCTTTTAAGAAAGAGTCGATTGCCAATACCTTCGGTCAGTATCTGGCGGATCACAAGATGACTCAGGCCAGGATCGCCGAGACCGAGAAGTACGCCCACGTCACTTTCTTTTTCAACGGGGGTGTCGAGGAGCCGAATGAGGGGGAGGACCGTATCCTGGTCAAGAGTCCCAAGGTTGCCACCTACGATCTGCAGCCGGAGATGTCCGCTCCCGAGGTCTGTGACAAACTTTGCAAGGCTATTACTTCCGACAAGTATGATGTCATTGTCATCAATTTCGCCAATCCGGATATGGTCGGTCATACCGGCGTGATTCCGGCTGCGGTCAAGGCGGTTGAGACAGTGGACACCTGTGTCGGCAGGGCGGTCGAGGCTCTGAAATCTGTTGACGGCACCATGTTTATCTGCGCCGATCACGGCAACTGTGAGAAGATGATCGATTATGACACCAAGCAGCCCCATACGGCGCATACGACCAATCCGGTTCCCTTTATTCTGGTCAACGCGGACCCGGCTTATGGTCTCAAAGAGGGAGGAAAGCTCTGCGATATCATCCCAACCCTGATTGAGCTGATGGGGATGGAAAAGCCGGCTGAAATGACCGGCCAGTCCCTTCTGGTGCGCAAGTAAATTGCAGATTGATGAAAAAAATACAGAAAGAGTCTGAGGGTCAAGGCAGGGCAATTCTATCGGATGTATGCTCTGTATAGATTTTACTGTCATGGATGAAGAGCGAGACAGCTGAATGCAGCCGTCTCGCTCTTTTCGCTATTCATGATAGTGTGCTCGCAAAGTGTGTTTGTCTGTTTATTGAGTACGAATCGTTCTGTGTGTTGATTATTTCATTTTATATCTGACCTGTATCTTGAAAAATAGCCAATTTGTGATTGCGATTTTTGTAAAGATCAACAATTTACAGGCCAAAGTGATGAGAATATCATTTTTTTAGACGGGGAACTTTTTGTGTCGTTATGGAGTGTGAAAGATGGGCGGTAAAATGATGAAAAAAAGCAGGATATGTATTTTGATCATCGTTTGTTTCCTGCTCTTGATCACAGCACTCAATTGCCTCAGAAATATAGATGTTGATCATAGTGTAAGAGAAAACTGGAAAGTATCCGTGTTTCCGGTTTTTGACTCTGTCATCGTCAGCAAAATCAGTGACAGAGGCCCCAGGGGAGGAGGAATAGAGTTTTATACGGTAAAGTCTCTTCTCCCAGCCAAAAGGAATTTGGGCCAGATTGAGTTTCTTTCTTCCGGTGATCGCTTTATCAAAACGACGTATTCGTCCATTTCCCAGCTTGACAGCTGCCAGCTGGATCGGCTGAGGAAATCTGTCGGAGAGAAAAATTATAACTTGATCTGTCATTGCCATGATATTCTAAAAATTGAGAGGATCAAAGACCATGAGGAAGATGTGTCAGATCTGCTGGAGGGAGATGGCTTATCGGAAGAACAGATCCAGTCAATTAAAGACTTCGAAGAGACCCAAAACAGAATGGAGTTTATGCTGGTGTTTCAGTTGAACGACCGAAAGAGAGTCGTCTTTGAGTCACTCGATTGATCCGGAATCTAAGCTTTGGGCTTTGCCTTATCACACCTATTACGATTTCTAATATAGGGACATTGATTGATAAATACTCGCGCAAGACTGCTATAATATCCGCGTAATCGGTTGACGCGAAGAGCGCGGATCCGCGCGAGGAGGAAGCAATGAGCGAGTTAAAGCCTATGATGGAGGGCAAGGTTCGTGAGGTATACGACAACGGCGACAGCATAGTTATGTACGCTACCGACCGCATCTCAGCCTTCGACGTGATCTTAAAGAATAAGATCACAGGCAAGGGGGCCGTCTTAACCCAGATGTCCAAGTTCTGGTTTGATTACAGCTCTGACATTGTAAAAAATCATATGCTCTCCACCGATACGGCGGATATGCCTGCTTTTTTCCAGAAACCCGAATTCGCCGGCCGTGTCATGAAGTGCAAGAAGCTGACCATGCTCCCCATTGAGTGCATCGTCCGCGGCTATATCACCGGTTCCGGCTGGGCCTCCTACAAGGAGAATGGCATGGTCTGCGGGATCAGGCTTCCCGAGGGCCTAAAGGAGTCCGATAAGCTCCCTGAGCCCATTTATACCCCTTCCACTAAGGCCCAGTACGGTCTTCACGACGAGAATATTCCCTATGAGAAGTCCGTTGAGATCCTGGAGGAACTCTATCCGGGCAAAGGGGAAGCTTATGCCGCAAAGATCAGAGACTACACTCTGGCTCTCTACAAAAAGTGCGCGGATTACGCTCTGACCAGGGGGATCATCATTGCCGATACCAAGTTTGAGTTCGGCCTTGACGAGAATGGCGAGCTTGTCCTTGCCGACGAGATGTTAACCCCTGACTCCTCCCGCTTCTGGCCCCTGGAGGGTTATCAGCCGGGGCAGAGTCAGCCCTCCTTTGACAAGCAGTATGTCAGAGACTGGCTCAAGGCCAATCCCAAGAGCGATTACCTGCTTCCCGATGATGTTATTTCCAAGACCATTGATAAGTATCTTGAGGCCTATGAACTCTTGACGGGGGCTCCTCTTAACGTATAATTCTATTGTGATGCACAGATGGGGTTTCCGCTGGGATCCTATCTTTTCTTTTTGAGGATAAATGCTTGAAGAAAAGTAAATTAGACCTGACCTTAGAAGCCAAGCCCATCCATGACGAGTGCGGCGTCTTCGGCATGTATGACTTTGACCACGGAGATGTAGCCAGCTCTATTTATTACGGCCTGTTTGCCCTGCAGCACAGGGGACAGGAGTCCTGCGGCATCGCCGTCTCTGATACCAGAGGACCCAAGGGGAATATGCTCTCCTATAAGGGAATGGGCCTGGTCAATGAGGTGTTTGACAATGACAAGCTGAGTGACCTGCACGGAGATATCGGCGTGGGGCATGCCAGATATTCCACTGCGGGGGAATCTATATATGCCAATTCCCAGCCTCTGGTTTTAAATTATGTCAAGGGCACATTGGCCCTGGCACACAATGGCAACCTGGTCAATGCCAATGAGCTTCGCGCCAGATTATCAGAGACCGGCGCTATTTTTCAGACGACCATCGACACGGAGACCATTGCCTATCTGATCGCCAGACACCGGATCCATTCCGCCTCTGTCGAAGAGGCCGTCTCCAGGACCATCGACGACATCAAGGGGGCCTATTCGATTGTGATCGCCAGTCCCAGAAAGCTGATCGCCGCCAGAGATCCCTTTGGATTCAAGCCCCTTTGTATCGGAAGAAGAGACAATACCTATGTGGTCTCCTCCGAGTCCTGCGCTCTTGACACCATTGGCGCGGAATTTATCCGTGATGTCCTGCCGGGGGAGATTGTCACCATCAGTCCCGACGCCGGCATCCAATCCGATACCAGCCACTGCCTGCCGGAAGACAAGATGGGCAGGTGCATCTTCGAGTACATCTATTTCTCCCGCCCTGACTCCATGATTGACGGGAAGTCGGTCTATGAGGCCAGAATCCGCGCAGGCCGCTATCTTGCCCAGGATTCTCCGGTAGAAGCAGACCTTGTCGTCGGCGTCCCGGAATCCGGCAATGCCGCCGCCATGGGTTACGCTATGGAGTCCGGCATTCCCTATGGAACTGCCTTCTATAAGAATTCCTATGTGGGCAGGACCTTCATCAAGCCCAAGCAGAATGCCAGGGAATCGTCCGTCCGCGTCAAGTTAAATCCCATCCGGTCGGTTGTGGAGGGGAAGCGAATTATTATGATCGACGACTCCATTGTCCGGGGAACCACCTCCGGCCAGATCGTCTCTATGCTCAAGGAGGCGGGCGCCAGAGAGGTACATGTGCGCATTTCCTCCCCCGCCTTTCGCTATCCCTGTTATTTTGGGATTGATGTGCCGGCGAGGGACCAGCTGATTGCCTACCGCAGAACAGAAGAGGATATCCGTCAGCTTCTCGGGGCGGATTCCCTGGGGTATCTCAGCCTGGATCGACTGTCCCAGATGGTGGATGGTCTGGCCATCTGCAGGGGCTGTTTTACCGGCGATTACCCTGTAGATCCCCCCGAAGAGGACATCCGGGGTAAGTTCGACGCCTGAGGACAGATAGTGATGACTGAGGTCAGATATCGACGCCTGAGGACAGATGTTGATGCCCTGAGGGCAGATGTTGTAAAAAAGGAGATACGATGAGTACAGATCGATATGAGAGCCCCCTGTCACAGCGCTATGCCAGTAAGGAGATGCAGTATATCTTCTCTCAGGATATGAAGTTCTCCACCTGGAGACGCCTGTGGATTGCCCTGGCGGAGACGGAGATGGAGCTTGGCCTGTCCCAGGATGGCAAGCCAGTTATCCGCCAGGAGATGATCGATGAGATGAAGAGTCACGTCACGGACATCAACTATGACGTGGCAAGAGAGCGCGAGAGAATTGTCCGACACGATGTAATGAGCCATGTCTATGCCTATGGACAGCAGTGCCCCAAGGCGGCCGGCATTATCCATCTGGGAGCGACCTCCTGCTATGTCGGCGACAATACCGATATTATTATTATGCGCGACGCTCTGAGACTGATTCGAAAGAAGCTGATCAACGTTATCGCCCAGCTGGCAGACTTCGCCGACCGCTATAAGAGCCTGCCCACGCTGGCTTTTACCCATTTTCAGCCCGCCCAGCCCACGACGGTCGGGAAGAGGGCAAGTCTCTGGATCAACGAATTTGTGATAGATTTAGAGGATCTGGACTATGTGCTGTCAAGTCTCAAGCTGCTGGGCTCCAAGGGAACCACAGGGACCCAGGCTTCCTTTTTGGAGCTCTTTGACGGCGATCAGGAGAGGATCGACAGGATTGACCCCATGATTGCCCAAAAGATGGGATTTTCTTCCTGCTATCCGGTATCCGGTCAGACCTATTCCCGCAAGGTGGACACCCGCGTGATCAATATTTTGGCGGGAATCGCGGCCTCCGCGACCAAGATGACCAATGATATCCGGATGCTGCAGCACATGAAGGAAGTGGAGGAGCCCTTCGAGAAGAGCCAGATCGGCTCCTCCGCCATGGCCTATAAGAGAAATCCCATGCGGTCCGAGCGCATCGCCTCCCTGTCCCGCTATATCATTGCGGATGCCTTAAACCCCGCGATCACCTCGGCCACACAGTGGTTTGAGAGGACTCTGGACGATTCCGCCAACAAGCGCCTGTCGATCCCCGAGGGCTTCTTGGCCTGTGACGGGGTTTTGGATCTCTGCATCAATGTGGTGGATGGCCTGGTTGTCTACCCAAAGGTCATCGAGAAGCATCTGAGAGGGGAGCTTCCCTTCATGGCGACGGAGAATATCATGATGGACGCCGTCAAGAACGGCGGAAACCGGCAGGAGCTGCATGAGCGTATCCGCGAGCTTTCCATGGAGGCCGGCAGAACAGTCAAGGTGGAGGGAAAGGATAATAACCTCTTAGAGCTGATCGCTGCTGACAGGGAGACCTTCGGCATGGATCTGTCCGATCTGGAGAGTCACATGGAGGGGATCCGCTATGTCGGGCGAGCCCCCCGTCAGGTGGAGATCTATCTGCGCGATACCGTCCGGCCAATCCTTGACGCGAATGCAGACCTTCTGGGGCTGACGGCGGAGATCAATGTCTGAGCCTAAGATCCTCTGAGCCTTCAGATCCTCTGAGACTTCAGATCCTTTCGAGACCTCAGATTCTCTGAGGAGAATGATCCGACGGTAAGAATAGTCCGATGGTAAGAATAGTCCGACGGCAAGAATGATCCGATGATAAAAATAGTCCGACGGCAAGAATAATCCGACCGTATGCACAGGACTTGATTAAAATAAATCAATCGATTTCAGGCGCTTTTTCCCGTCAAATCATTAAAATACGCAAAACGAAGAAGAGGCGAATTGGATATAATAGGGTGCGCAGGCAAGTCAGGTGCTTGCCCTGCTAAAAAGAAAGGAAGGTGGCTATGAAGTTTCAGTCTACATATCTGCAGGGCATTTATGATGGTCTGGTCGAGAGAAACGGGGAACAGACGGAGTTCCTCGAGGCGGCGGGAGAGGTATTAAGCTCTCTGGAGCCGGTTGTCGCAGCCAACCCCAGGCTGGAAGAGGAAGGGGTCATTGAGCGTCTGGTTGAGCCGGAGCGGGTGATCATGTTCCGTGTTCCCTGGGTGGATGACGCGGGAAAGGTACAGGTGAACCGCGGTTATCGAGTCCAGTTTAACTCGGCAATCGGTCCTTATAAGGGGGGCTTGCGCCTGCATCCCTCTGTCAATTTGTCCATCATCAAATTCCTGGGCTTTGAGCAGATTTTCAAGAATTCTCTGACCACCCTGCCCATTGGCGGCGGCAAGGGCGGATCCGACTTCGACCCGAAGGGCAAGTCCGACCGTGAGGTCATGCGTTTCTGCCAGTCCTTCATGACGGAGCTGCAGAGACACATCGGTCCGGACACCGATGTTCCCGCCGGAGATATCGGCGTGGGAGCTCGTGAGATCGGCTATCTCTATGGTCAGTACAAGAGGCTTCGCAACGAGTTCACAGGTGTTTTGACCGGCAAGGGCCTGGCCTATGGCGGATCCTTGGCCCGCACCGAGGCTACCGGCTATGGTCTCTGCTACTATACCCAGGAGATGCTTTCTGTCATGAAAAACGACTCCTTCCAGGGAAAGAAGGTCGTCATCTCAGGTTCCGGAAATGTCGCGATCTACGCGGCACAGAAGGCGACGGAGCTGGGAGCCAAGGTGCTGACGGTGTCTGACTCCAACGGCTATGTCTATGATCCTGAGGGAATTCAAGTCGACGTCGTCAAGCAGATCAAAGAGGTCGAGCGCGGACGGATTAAAGAATACGCCAAGCGCGTGCCCTCCGCCGAGTATCATGAGGGCTGCTCCGGCGTGTGGACGGTTGCCTGCGATATTGCCCTTCCCTGCGCCACGCAGAATGAGCTGTCTGAGGAATCCGCCAAGACCCTGATTGCCAACGGCGTGACTGCAGTTGCGGAGGGAGCTAATATGCCCTCTGTGCCGGAGGCGGTCGAGGCTTTCCAGAAGGCAGGCGTCCTCTTCGGACCGGCCAAGGCGGCGAATGCCGGCGGCGTGGCCACCTCAGCCCTGGAGATGTCACAGAACTCCGAGCGCCTTCACTGGACCTTCGAGGAGACAGATGAGAAGCTCCATGGAATTATGATCCAGATCTTCCACGCTTCCTACGACGCGGCTAAAAAGTACGGCATGGACGGAAATCTGGTTGCCGGAGCCAACATCGCCGGATTTGAGAAGGTCGCCGAGGCCATGCTGGCTCAGGGGATCGCGTACTAATTCTGTTTTCGAGCCCCTTTTCAAGCTTGCAGGAATCACCTGTCTTGAGGATGCAGATATTCCCATCCTCTTGAGGGCCTTTGACAGGAAGTCTTTGCTGTGCTATATTGCTTCTTGTTGTGTGCGGATGGATAGAATCCCTTTTGACAGAAGAGGAGTTTAGGAAATGATCGCGGTTTTAAAGACGGTTCTGACGGTGATTTTTGTCATTGTCTGCATTGTTTTGAATATTGTAATCTTGAGCCAGGAGGGCAAGGACGCGGGACTGGGTTCTCTGAGCGGCCAGGCTTCCAACACAGATTCCTACTGGAGCAAGAACAAGGGCCGTTCCCGGGAGGGCGTTCTGATCAAGCTGACTACGATTCTGGTCATTGTGTATTTTGTTGTGTCCGCAGCCTTGAATATGGGGCTTTTCAACTGAGAAAACGGGTTATTTTCGAGGGCTGTCAGATTCAGGCCGATCATCCTATCTCGCATGTGCATGCTTGTACAGCCGCGAATGGTGGTGGTCGGCTTTTTGATTCGGGGCAGCCGTATATTTTCAGGAGTGACAGGTGACAGATCACAGAACAAGAAGAAATCATAGATCCAATTCCTCTGGTTTTCACCGCGATGGAGGAAGAGGAACCGGCGCAGGGAGAAGAGGAACTGGCGCAGGGTGGAAAGGGACGGCGCGCAGGGAAGAGGCCGAGGCGGATGAAGAGCTGAGTCGGATCCGTCATAAGCTCTTTTCCTTTATCTGCGACGACATCTATGTGCCGATGAAAGCCAGGGAATTAGAGCATCTGCTGGATGTTCCGGCGGATAAGAAGGAGATCTTTGAGCGGGCCTTAGATGATCTTGTCGCCATGCGAAAGATTGAGGTCAATGAACAGGGCAGATACCGCAAATCAACGGCAGCGCCCATGGAGGGAACCTTTATTGCCAATGCCAAGGGATTCGGCTTTGTCACGGTAGAGGGCCAGGACGAGGATTACTTCGTGCCGAAAGACTATGTGGGCGGGGCATTCCATGGAGACCTGGTGCAGATTTCCATTGTAAAGCGCGGAGATGACCAGGGACATCGGGCGGAGGCCAAGGTGACCAGGATTTTAAGCCGCGGTATTACGAGTCTGGTCGGAAGCTTTGAATTGAGTCGCCAGGGGACCTTCGGCTTCGTGGAGCCGGATCTCAGGAAAATTCCCGGGGATATCTTTATCCCTGCCTCTCAGACTAAGAACGCGATAACGGGAGATAAGGTTTTAGTCTCCATTACGGATTACGGGGCCAAAGACAAGGGGCCGGAAGGAGCTGTCACAGAGATTATCGGACACAAGGGAGACAAGGGGGTGGATGTTTTATCCACACTGCGTGCCTATGAGATTCCCATGGATTTTCCTGAGCCTGTTCTGGAAGAGGCGAACCGGCTTGCGATTCCTGTGCCAAAGGAGGAAATCGCAAGGAGGAGGGATTTGCGGAAAATCCCCATGGTGACCATTGACGGGGAGGACTCCAAGGATCTGGATGACGCAGTCAGCCTTGAGCGAGAAGGGGACGGCTATCTGCTGGGGGTTCACATCGCGGATGTCTCCCACTATGTAAGGGAGAATTCGGCTCTGGACAAGGAGGCCCTGAAACGGGGAACATCCGTCTATGTGGTGGACCGGGTGGTTCCCATGCTGCCGACGGCTCTCTCTAATGGAATGTGCTCTCTCAACGAGGGAGAGGATCGGCTGACCCTTTCCTGCCTGATGCATTTGAATTCCCTGGGACAGGTTGTCGACTATGAGATCCTGGAGTCGGTTGTCAATATTGACCGAAGAATGACCTACACGAAAGTCCAGGCAGTTCTGGACGAGGATCCGAAGGCTCTGAGAGACTATGCCGATTTCGCGGACACCTTTCGTCTGATGCTGGAGCTGTCCGAGAAGATCCGGGCGATTCGGACAGCCAGAGGGGCGATTGATTTCGATTTTCCCGAGACAGATATCATCCTGGATGAGAACGGGAGAGCGGTTGATCTGAGGCAGCATCCTAGAAATCAGGCGACCATGCTGATCGAGGACTTTATGCTGTCGGCCAATGAGTCTGTGGCCAGAGAGTTTGCCCGGCGAGAGATCCCCTTTCTCTACCGGACCCATGATAAGCCGGACGCGGAGCGCCTGCGCAATTTAAAGACCTATCTGGGAGCCCTGGGTTATGTCATGCATTCGGATCCTCAGAGGATCCGCCCGATTGAGATTCAAAATATCATGACTCAGATCGCCGGCAAGCCGGAGGAGAAGACCATCTCGACGATTGTCCTAAGGTCGATGCAGCAGGCTAAATACACTACGGACTCGATCGGCCATTTCGGCCTGGCCGCCAAATACTACTGCCATTTCACATCCCCCATCCGACGCTATCCGGATCTGATCATCCACCGCATTATCAAGGAGAATCTCGCCGGGAAATTCTCCCCGGAGCGGGCGGCTCACTATGAGGATATCATGCCTATGGTGGCGGTAGAGACTTCCAGACTGGAGCGACGGGCTGTCGAGATCGAGCGGGATGTGGATCGCATGAAGAAGGTGGAGTACATGGAGGGGCATGTGGGAGAGACCTATGACGGCTGCGTATCGGGAGTCACGGGCTGGGGGCTCTATGTGGAGCTGCCCAATTCCGTCGAGGGGTTGATTCCCGTCTCCACACTGACAGACGACTACTATGAATTCTCCGAGGACACTTATGAGTTGATCGGAGAGCGCTTTCACCGGCATTTTAAGCTCGGTCAGTCTGTGCGGGTTCTGGTGTCTTCCGTGGACGCCAGGGCCTCCACCATTGATTTTGAATTGATAGGATAGGTGAGCGATGGCAGATACGAGTCATGTGCATTTGATCGCCAACAACAAGAAGGCCAGACACGAATATTTTCTGGATGAATTCTACGAGGCCGGCATTGAGCTGGCCGGTACGGAGGTCAAGTCTCTTCGCATGGGCAAATGCTCCATTAAGGAGGCGTGGGTGCGCATTCAAAACGGAGAGGTTTTCCTCTACCAGATGCATATTTCGCCCTATGAGAAGGGGAATCTCTTCAACCGGGATCCCCTGCGCCCCAGGAAGCTCCTTTTGCACAAGGCGCAGATCCGCAAGCTGGAGCAGCAGATCAAGACCAAGGGCTATACCATTGTACCTGTAAGAGTCTACTTCAAAAAGAGTCTTGCTAAGGTGGAGATCGCTTTGGCCCGGGGCAAAAAGCTCTATGACAAGAGGGCGGACTTAGCCAGGAGAGATCAGGAGCGCCAGGCTCAAAAGGAATTTAAAATCCGAAATCTCCGCTAGAAGCCGAAGGTGAAGGAAGTGTGTATTTGGCAGGGCATTCTTGTTTTTGCGAATAAATACATGTAAGATAATTCTGGAGCACGGTTGTATACGGAATCATCTGTAGAGTTCCGTTGCCTAACAGGGCTAGCAAAGGTTTCGACAGGGATCCTGCAGCTGGTGAAGCGAGCCGCATGGCGATGCGTTAAATGGCCAAATTAAATTTAAACGCTAAGAACAACTCTTTAGCAATCGCAGCCTGAGGGCTGTAACCCTCTTCTGATTCACCTGCGTGTCGGGGGCCGGGTTTCAAAAAGAGCAGGAAACGACATGCCCAAAGCTTTGAGGGCATGGGCGTAAAATGAAGCTACCAAGACCGCAAGGATGTCTGCTTCCGGGCGGCGGAGGGAATTTATAAAGAACAGACTACGCTCGTAGAAGAACAGGGAACGGGTTTTTGGACAGGGGTTCGATTCCCCTCTAGTCCATCAGGGATCTGGTTCAAGTAACGACTTGGATCCGGTCCCCTTTTCTTTATATTATTCATGGCAATTGAATGCCCTATGAGGAGGAAACCATGGCATATCAGAAAATCATGGTCGTTGATGATGAGATGCGTATCCGCAAGATTGTCCGCGACTTTTTGGTCAGGGACGGCTATGACGTCGTAGAGGCCCAGGACGGAGAGGAGGCCTTAGACCTCTTTTACCAGGATCATGAGATCGGACTGATTATCTTAGACGTCATGCTGCCGAAGCTCAGCGGCTTTGATGTGGCCAGAGAGATCCGGGAGACGTCCAAGGTGCCGATCGTCATCCTGACGGCCAAGTCCGATGAGCAGGATGAGCTGCAGGGCTTTGATATTGGGGTTGACGAGTACATCTCCAAGCCCTTTTCTCCCAAGACGCTCGTGGCGCGGGTACAGGCGATTCTGCGAAGAAGCGGCGTCGAAGAGCAGGCCAAGCTTCTGGAGGCCGGGGGGATCCGTCTGGATTTTGTCGCGCATACGGTGACCGTCGACGGCAGGGAGATTATGCTGTCCGCCAAGGAGTTTGAGCTTCTGGCCTACTTTATGGAGAACAGGGGAATCGCCCTCTCCAGAGAAAAAATCTTAAATTCGGTCTGGGACTACGACTACTTCGGAGACGCCAGAACCATTGATACTCATGTCAAGAAGCTCCGCGCCAAGATCGGCGAGAAGGGAAGCTATATCCGCACGATCTGGGGAATGGGATATAAGTTTGAGGTCAGTGAGTAAGGTGAGGCAAGAGGATCTGGTCGTGAAAAAGAAGAGGATCTGGACAGGAATCAACCAAAAAATTGTCATCATCTTTCTGGTTGTCATCAACGGATTAATTGTTCTGACATTTTTGATCAACTTTTTCTTGCTCAAGGATTACTACGCGCGCAATAAGGTGGGAAATCTGGAGAAGGTCTACGGTATCTTCGAGGATCAGTCCAGGGACGGTCATATCTATTCCCCGGACTACCGCCTGCAGTTTGAGCAGATCTGCGCCAACTTCAACCTCGACGCTGTGGTTACAAGCGGCAGCGGAGACCTCCTTTTATCATCCATGGATGAGAGCTCAGCCATCCCGGGAAGCCTGCGCAAGGTTTTAGCGGAGAACAGGGATCTTCCGGTCCCGTCCACAAGTGACGAGAATCCCAGCTCCCGCCAGATTCGCGTTGCGGATTCACACACACACGAGGAATACCTGGTTCTGATCGGACGATTCACTGACGGCAATTTCATTGTGATTCGAAGCGGGGTGGAATCGCTCAAGGAGGCGGCCTTCATTCTGCGCAAAACCCTCTTCATCGCGGGAACGATCTCCGTGATTTTATCTGTTCTGGTGGGAGGACTCGCCGCCCGCATGATCACCGAGCGAATCCGCCGCATGCAGAAGCTGGCCCGGCGGATGTCTGACCTGGATTTTGACGCCAAGTACCAGCGGACAACAAATTATGACGAGCTGGATGATCTGGGAGAGAGCTTAAATGAGCTGTCCGGGAAATTGCAGACAAGCATCGGTGAACTGAAGACGGCCAACAACGATCTGAAGAAGGGGCTTGAGATCCGTGACAAGCAGGAGAAGATGCGCAGGGAATTCCTCTCCAACGCCTCTCACGAGCTCAAGACGCCCATCGCGGTCATCCAGGGATACGCGGAGGGTCTGCAGGATGGGATCGCGCAGACGCCGGAGGACATTCAATTTTATACGGAGACCATTTTAGATGAGGCGAATCGCATGAATCGCCTGGTTCGGCAGATGATTAATCTCAATACCCTGGAGTATGGGAAAAATATGGTTTCCATGGAGCGTTTCGATCTCATGGCCTCCGTCCGGTCCCTCGTCGCTTCGCAGAAGATTCTCGCGAGCGGAATGCGGATTGATATCGAGCCTGAGAATGAGCCGATTCATATTTGGGCGGACCCTACCATGACCGAACAGGTGATCAGTAATTATCTGAGCAATGCCATTCACTACTGCGGAGGCAGGAAGGAGATTCGCCTGCGGGCCAAAAGAGAACCCAAAAGAGTCCGCTTCTCGGTCTTTAATACAGGAGACCCCATTCCTGAGGCCGCTCTTGACCACCTCTTCGAGAAATTCTACAAGGTGGACAAGGCCAGAAGCCGCGCCTACGGGGGATCCGGCATCGGTTTATCTGTCGTCAAGGCGATCTCCGAGTCCTTTCAGCAGGAGTGCGGAGTCATCAATCATAAAGACGGCGTGGAGTTCTATTTTACTTTTGATACGACAAATGCCTGACAGGAGAGAATTATGCTGGCAATCATCGACTATGACGCCGGGAATATCAGAAGCGTTGAGAAGGCCTGCCGGGCTGTCGGTTCACAGGCTCTTCTGACGAGGGATCCTGTACGAATCCTGTCAGCGGATCATATTATCCTGCCCGGGGTCGGATCCTTTGGCCAGGCGATGGAGCGTCTTCACTCCTATGGACTGGTTCCGGTCATCCAGGAGGCGGTCGCAAGAGAGATCCCCTTCCTGGGAATCTGCCTGGGGCTGCAGCTGCTCTTTTCCTTCAGCCAGGAGAGTCCGCGAGTCAGTGGACTTGGACTTTTGCCGGGCGGTATTTATCGGATCCCCGAACAAAAGGGAGTTAAGATTCCCCATATCGGCTGGAATTCTCTGTCTTTTCCCAGAGAGGGAAAGCTCTTTTACGGGCTTAAGGAAGAGGATTATGTCTACTTCGTCCACTCTTACTATCTGAGGGCCAATGATCCATCCATCGTGACAAGCACAACACAATACGGAGGGGTGCGGATGGACAGCTCCGTGGAGAGAGGAAAGCTCTTCGCCTGTCAGTTTCACCCTGAGAAGAGTTCTCATGTAGGGCTGCGGATTCTGCGCAACTTTCTGGAGGTGTGACCATGTTTACCAAGAGGGTGATCCCCTGCCTGGACGTCAAGGACGGCCGGGTGGTCAAGGGGGTGAACTTTGTTGATTTAAGGGACGCTGGAGATCCGGTCGACATTGCCAGGGCCTACGACGCGGCCGGGGCGGATGAGCTGGTCTTTCTCGACATCACGGCCTCCAGTGATCAGAGGGCAACGGTGATCGATATGGTAAGAGCGGTCGCCGCCGAGGTCTTTATCCCCTTTACCGTAGGCGGAGGGATTCGCAGTGTGGACGATTTCAAGTCCCTTCTGGCGGAGGGGGCTGACAAAATCTCCGTCAATTCCGCGGCGATCGATCATCCCGAGCTTCTGACCCAGGCGGCGGATAAATTCGGGAGTCAGTGCGTGGTTCTGGCGATTGATGCCAGGCGAAGGGAGGACGGATCGGGCTGGGAGGTCTATCAGCAGGGCGGGCGTCTTAACACCCGTATGGATGCCGTGGCCTGGGCGAAAGAGGCGGTCGCTCGCGGGGCCGGAGAGATCCTTCTGACCTCGATGGACTGTGACGGGACGAAAGACGGCTATGATATCTCCCTGACCAGGGCGATCGCGGGGGAGGTTTCGGTTCCGGTGATTGCCTCCGGCGGCGCCGGGAGGAAGGAGCATTTCTATGATGCCCTGACAAAGGGCGGGGCGGACGCGGTTTTGGCGGCCTCTCTTTTTCACTACGGAGAACTGGAGATCCGGGAATTGAAGGAATATCTCCGGGGACGGGGGATTTCTGTGAGACTGTAAGGCCTGTAGCATTTCTCTGAGAGACGCATGCTTTTGCCTAGGAGACGCGGAGAGGAATTTTTCCTGAGGAATTCGGGTTCCGACGATGCTAGTGTGGATTTTAATCAGGAGGTTGTATGGCGGCAATTGAAAACGACTGGCTCCCGGCTCTTGAGCCGGAATTTCACAAGGACTACTACAGGAAGCTCTATCTTCGCATGAAGGAGGAGTACCACAAGTATGTTATTTATCCCCCCTCTGAGGAGATTTTCAATGCCTTTCACTTAACCCCCCTTTCCAAGGTTAAAGTGGTGATCCTGGGACAGGATCCCTATCATGAGCCGGGACAGGCACAGGGACTCTGTTTTTCCGTCAGAAAAGGCGTTCGAATTCCTCCTTCCCTGGCCAATATCTACCAGGAGCTGAACAGGGATCTAGGATGCTATATTCCTAATCATGGTTCCCTGGTCAAATGGGCCGAGCAGGGGGTTTTGCTCCTCAACACGGTTCTTGCGGTGAGGGCTCATCAGGCGAACTCTCTCAGGGGAATCGGCTGGGAAGAGTTCACAGACGCCGCGATCCGGGTTTTAAATGAGAGAAATCAGCCGATCGTCTTCATGCTCTGGGGATCGTCCGCGCAGGCCAAGGCAGCTATGCTTAATCACCCGGGACATCTGATCTTAAAGGCGCCCCATCCCAGTCCCCTGTCCGCCTACCGGGGTTTCTTCGGCTGCGGGCATTTCTCCAAGTGCAACGAGTATTTAAAAGAGCAGGGGCTTGAGCCGATCGACTGGCAGATTGAGAATGTCTGAGGAATTGCCCCAAGAAAGAAAAAGATATCAGGGAAATTGAGTTAAATTCTGTCCGCGTTTGCGGGCAGAATTTTTTGAATGATGAGATCAGGGAGGGCGGAAAGCTGACGTATTTGCGGGCGGAATTTTTTGAATGACGCGATTAGGGAGGTGGCGGAAAGTTGACGCGCCCACGGGCGGAAATTTTACTTATAAGCGGAGTCTGCGCGCAGTATTAATATTCGGAATAAGTGAAAGAGAGGATCATTGTCTATAATAGTGAAGTAGCTCAGTCTCAAGCAGGAGGATTTCAATGAAGATACATTCACTGAAGAGAGAACTCGCAGGCAATTCCTACCCCGGACGAGGGATTATTTTAGGCAGGTCCGAGGACGGCAGGTCCGCCGTCGTCGCTTATTTCATCATGGGACGGAGCGAGAACAGCAGAAACCGGATTTTTGTGGAGGAGGAGGGCGGAATTCGCACGCAGGCTTATGATCCGTCCAAGCTGGAAGATCCGAGCCTGATTATTTATGCGCCGGTTCGCCTGCTGGATGACATGTTGATCGTCAGCAACGGGGACCAGACGGATACCATCTGTGATGGGATGAGGGCTGGCAAAAGCTTTGAGGAAGCTCTGAGAAAGAGATGCTTTGAGCCGGACGCCCCCAACTATACCCCGCGTATTTCCGGCCTGCTTGAACTGGAAGAGGACGGATGTGCTATCTCCCTGTCGATTTTAAAGAGTCACAATGGAAATCCGGCCCAGTGCGACCGTCAGACCTATTGCTATGACAAGCCCTTTGCGGGCGAGGGCTACTTTATTCACACCTATCAATCCGACGGAGACCCCCTCCCCTCCTATGAGGGAGAACCTACCCTCTTAGCTCTGACCGGAGATATTGACAGTCTGGCAGAGGAGATTTGGTCTTCTCTTGACGAGGATAACAGGGTTTCTCTCTTTGTCCGCTATATTAATCTGAAAGATAAGAGCAGCCAAACCAGAATCATCAACAAGAATAGCTGAATGAGTCTTGGATTTCGAATTGTAGAAGAATGCCAGGATAAAGGAGAGTGGAATGAAGGAACTGGAACTGAAATACGGATGTAACCCCAATCAGAAGCCCTCGCGCATTTTCATGGAAAATGGCTCGGATCTGCCGGTTACCGTCCTCAATGGAAGACCGGGCTATATTAACTTTCTGGACGCCCTGAACGGGTGGCAGCTGGTCAGCGAGCTCAAGCGGGTGACCGGGATTGCGGCAGCGAGCTCATTTAAGCATGTCTCCCCGGCGGGGGCAGCTCTTGGCCTTCCCCTGAGCGACACGCTCAGGAAAATTTACTGGGTGGACGACATGGATATCGACTGGACTCCGCTGGCAAATGCCTATGCCAGAGCCAGAGGGGCGGACCGCATGTCTTCCTTTGGAGATTTTATCGCCCTGTCTGACGAGTGCGATGTCTCTACGGCCCTGCTGATCAAAAGAGAGGTCTCTGACGGGGTGATCGCTCCCTCCTATTCAAAAGAGGCGCTTGCGATTCTCAGGGAGAAGAAAAAGGGCAGCTACAATGTCATTCAGATCGACCCCTCCTATGTCCCCGCGCCTCTTGAGGTCAAACAGGTCTATGGCATCAGCTTTGAGCAGGGGAGAAATGAACTGAATATTGACGAGACCTTCTTCGACCACCTGGTCTCCGCGAACAAGAATCTGCCCGCCTCGGCCAAACGCGATCTGGCGATCAGCATGATCACTCTCAAGTACACTCAGTCCAATTCCGTCTGCTATGTCAAGGATGGGCAGGCGATCGGTATCGGGGCAGGTCAGCAGTCCAGAATTCACTGCACCAGACTGGCGGGCCAGAAGGCGGATAACTGGTGGCTGAGGCAGAATCCCCGGGTCATGGGGCTTCCCTTCCTCGATGGCATCAAGAGAGCGGATCGGGACAATGCCATCGATCTCTATATCGGCGATGAGTATGAGGACCTCCTTGCGGATGGCGCCTGGCAGAAGGTATTTACGAGCAGACCACCTGTCTTTACGGCAGAAGAAAAGAGGGCATGGCTGGCCGAAAACCATGGGGTCGCCCTGGGCTCGGACGCCTTCTTCCCCTTCGGAGACAACATTGAGAGAGCGCATAAGTCCGGTGTGTCCTATGTGGCGGAGCCGGGCGGATCCATCCGCGATGACAATGTGATTGCCTGCTGCGATAAGTACGGCATGACTCTGTCCTTTACCGGAATCCGTCTCTTTCACCACTGATCGGTCATCCATATATGTTCACAGCTCTTTCATCACTCTTTTTTTCGGGCGATTGAAAATGAAATGACTCTATGTATAATGGTAATTGATGCGTCTTTCTGATCCATATTGAGATGTATTCCGAAGACGAAGCTGTTTTCGGCGGTTGCTTATCCATTCCAGATAAGAAAGAGGTTTAAAATGGCAAATGTAGATTTAACAAAGTATGGCATCACGGGTACGACCGAGATTGTCTACAATCCTTCCTATGAGCAGCTCTTTGCCGAGGAGACCAAGGAGTCTCTTGAGGGCTATGAGAAGGGGACAGTGACGGAGCTTGGAGCCGTTAATGTTATGACAGGCATTTACACCGGCCGCTCACCCAAAGATAAGTTTATTGTTATGGATGAGAATTCCAGGGATACGGTCTGGTGGACTTCTGAGGAGTATCCGAATGATAACCACCCCGCCTCCGAGGAGGCCTGGCAGGCAGTCAAGGAGATCGCCAAAAAGGAGCTCTCCAATAAGAGACTCTTTGTGGTCGACGGTTTCTGCGGCGCCAACAAAGAGACCCGTATGGCAGTTCGTTTTATCGTAGAGGTCGCCTGGCAGGCGCATTTCGTACGCAATATGTTTATCAAGCCGACAGCGGAGGAGCAGGAGAATTTCGAGCCTGACTTCGTTGTCTACAACGCCTCTAAGGCAAAGGTTGAGAATTACAGAGAACTGGGTCTGAACTCCGAGACCGCTGTCCTCTTCAACATCACTTCCCGCGAGCAGGTCATTGTCAACACCTGGTACGGCGGCGAGATGAAGAAGGGAATGTTCTCCATGATGAACTATTTCCTTCCCTTAAAGGGCTTGGCTTCCATGCACTGCTCCGCCAACACCGATCTGAATGGTGAGCATACCACCATCTTCTTCGGCCTGTCCGGCACGGGAAAGACTACCCTGTCGACTGATCCCAAGCGTCTTCTGATCGGCGATGATGAGCACGGCTGGGACGACAATGGAGTCTTTAATTTCGAGGGCGGATGCTATGCCAAGGTGATCAATCTTGATCCCGAGGCGGAGCCTGACATCTACGGAGCCATTAAGCGCGACGCTCTCTTAGAGAACGTAACGGTTGATGAGAACGGCAAGATTGACTTCGCGGATAAGAGCGTGACGGAGAATACGCGTGTCTCTTATCCCATCAACCATATCAAGAGCATTGTAAAGCCCATCTCTCACGGCCCTGCCGCCGAGAATGTCGTCTTCCTGTCAGCAGACGCTTTCGGAGTACTGCCTCCGGTATCCATTCTGACTCCCGAGCAGACCAAGTATTACTTCCTGTCCGGATTCACCGCCAAGCTTGCCGGTACAGAGCGCGGGATTACCGAGCCCACACCCACCTTCTCCGCATGCTTCGGTCAGGCTTTCCTGGAGCTGCATCCCACCAAGTACGCAGAGGAGCTGGTCAAGAAGATGGAGAAGAACGGAGCCAAGGCATACCTGGTCAACACCGGCTGGAATGGTTCGGGCAAGCGCATTTCCATCAAGGACACCCGCGGCATCATTGACGCCATCCAGAATGGCGACGTCAACAAGGCGCCCACCAAGAAGATTCCGGTATTTGACTTTGAGGTTCCCACGGAGCTTCCCGGAGTAGATCCTGCCATCTTAGATCCCCGCGATACCTACGCGGACGTTTCTGAGTGGAATACAAAGGCCGCTGATCTGGCCGCAAGATTCCAGAAGAATTTCAAGAAGTATGAGAACAATGAGGCTGGCAAGGCCTTAGTTGCTGCAGGCCCCAAGGCCTGACCCTCTTTCTCCCGCGAAATAAGGTGGGAGAGGATACTGTGAATTCCTGCCCGGGTCAGTACCTGTAACAAAAATATTAATAAAAACCGCTGTAGCCCGTGATTGTGTCGGACTTACAGCGGTTTTTCTTATTCTTGATTCAGGAATACTCACAGCGCGTATTTCATGGTCTGTGACAGCAAATGCATGTGAAGCCTTATTCCATTGCCTTGTCATGGGAAAGGGCCTGGGAGATCAGGATTACACAAGCAGGAGCTTCTGCTCGCGGATCCGGGGGATCCTTTGTCTGCACTTTAGCTGCATCTGTGTGCAGTAGATCTCTTCGGCCAGAAGATCCATCTGGTAGTTGCGCGAGATGGCCCGGGTCAGCAGGGAATTCTGTTCGGATGCAAGCATTTTTCTGTAATCGGAGTGGCGCACGAGGAGAGGACGGCTTGCCCTTTGCCCAAGCTGGCCGAGCATTGGCCCTGCGTCTTCTCGAAGACCGATGACTTGCAGATAGGGGATGGATCCGATTTCCTCCAGAAGCTTTTTGTCCTCAGACTGATAGTCCAGAAGAAGATGACAGAGGGCGCGGCAGATACGGCCGCCGGTGTAGGATTTGTTCGAGATCATGTCCTCGACAAAGCTGCGAAGGCCACGGAACTGTCCCGCCCGTGCCATGATCCTCGCGCAAAGCTCATTGTCCAGATCCAGAATCTCTCTTTTATCGGATGGACTTTGAAGCCGGCTGATCAGACAGGCGTATGCGGAGTCGAGATCCCCGGGAAGCAGATAGCGCCGGTTCTCGATGCGGTCAATACATATTTCGGCAGCCAAAGGCGGCATCTGCGAGCGAAGAAAGTGAAAATCAGAGAGCCTGGATCGTATAGCGCTGGCGGACGCGGTACCTGTGGGCGAGACATCCCTGCCGTGGTAGTCGCTGTCGCGTTTGATCAGGGCAAGATTCCAGGAAAGCTTCTCTTCCTCAATCGCGGCCAAATAGTCAATGGCCAGAGTGTTGTTTGGCGAGGAGAGTATTTGCTCGATTTGATCGACGGACAGAGGAGAAGAAAGAGAGCCCGATGCTTTTTTGGCATGTGATTGAGAGCAGAGATCCCGATAGAGGGCCTCGGCGATCAGTCTGCGGGACGCTTTCGGGTAACTGATTCCCTCCTGAAGTTTTTTCTGAAGCTCGAAAGAGAGGAGCTCCGCCGTATCGCCGGAGACAGATCGGTCAGCCCCTTCTGCGCGTTTGGAACAGGGCCGGGTATGGGGGCTGAGGAGTCGCTCATAGTGGGCTGCCCTGCGCAGGAGAGCCATATCTTCGGTCTCCGCCCCGAAGAGAAGGGTGTCGACCAGACCGCTGGCGGCCAGCAGGCGGACACCGGCGCGCGCGTAATCAACAGACGCGGAGCTGGCATAGAGGCCGGGGAGCATGAGAATCAGATCGGCGCCCCCGGCAAGGGCCATATGAGCCCGGTCGCGAACCGGCAGAAGAGCCGGTTCTCCGCGCTGGGTAAAGAAGCCGCTCATGGCAACCAGGACGCGGTCGGCGCCGAGGACCTCTCTGGCGTAATGGATCTGCCTGAGATGGCCCCTGTGAAAGGGATTGTATTCCGCTATGATGCCGACTGTTCGCATAGAGTATCCTCTTCTCACCACCCGCCCATTCAATTCTTGCCTTGTTCCACTTTTTCCACCAGTATATAATGATGTAATGGCGGGGTCAAAATCGGCCCCGGAGGACAGAACAAGGAGAGTAAGATGAATATTTTGGTGATTAACTGTGGAAGCTCATCTCTGAAGTATCAGGTGATCGACTCCGAGACAGAGCTGGTTAAGGCCAAGGGACTCTGCGAGCGCATTGGCATTGACGGCCATTTCTCGTATAAGCCCGAGGGGGGGATCAAGGAGGAGGCTGACGCGCCTATGCCCAGCCATACCGAGGCGGTACAGATGGTCCTTGACGCTTTAACCAACGCTAAGACCGGAGTCTTAAAGAGTCTGGACGAGATCGACGCGATTGGCCATCGCGTGGTCCACGGGGGTGAGAAGTTCACCGGGTCTGTGTTGATTACAGATGAGGTGATCCGGGGAATTGAGGAGGAATCCGACCTGGCCCCCCTTCATAATCCGGCCAATATTATCGGCATCAATGCCTGCAGGCAGCTGATGCCCAATGTTCCTATGGTCGCTGTATTCGACACGGCTTTTCACCAGTCCATGCCCAAGAAGGCCTATACCTATGCCCTTCCCTATGAGTACTATGAGAAGTACAAGGTCCGCCGCTATGGCTTCCACGGAACATCCCACAGCTTCGTGTCCAGACATGGCGCAGAGCTCGCGCATCTTGATTACGGGAATTCCAAGATTATCGTCTGCCATCTCGGCAACGGAGCCTCTGTCACCGCCGTCAAAAACGGCGAATCCATTGATACCTCCATGGGACTGACCCCCCTGGAGGGGCTGGTGATGGGGACCAGGACCGGCGATATTGACGCTTCGGTTGTCGAGTACCTCTGCAAGAAGGAGGGACTGACCGTGGAGGAGGTCCTCAACATTTTCAACAAGAAGTCCGGGCTGGCCGGGGTCTCCGGGGTCTCCTCGGATTTCCGCGATCTCTTTTCCGCCAGTGAAGAGGGAGATGAGAGGGCCGGCCTTGCTCTGGATATGTTCTTTTACCGGACTGCCAAGTACATCGGCGCTTATGCCGCGGCCATGAATGGTGTCGATCTGATCTGTTTCACCGCGGGTCTGGGAGAGAATTCCGGTCCGGCCCGGGCCAGGATCCTGGACTATCTGACCTTTATGGGTGTGAAGGTTGACCAGGAGGCCAACATGGCGGCTTCAGGCGTCGATGCCAGAATCTCTGCCGATGATTCCAGGGTCATGGTCTATGCGGTTCCCACCAATGAGGAGCTGGCCATTGCCCGCGAAACGGTCGCGTTGCTTTGAGCTCTGCTCTGATCTGACCTGTCCCGGTTAGCTGACCCGGCCTCCTTGCGGTCGCAGTGGCTGACACCTGGTGCGCGCGGCGCACACGGTTGCGAGCGGTAAAAGCTGGATTTTCATTGACAGGGCAGATCCGGGTATGTATAATATTTCGAGTGTGAATGGGAGTGGCCTATGATAATTGACCTCGCGGAATCTCTCTCCAAGCGTAATTTCTCCGAAGATGTTACGGTCTCCTTCGACAGAGATGTCCTGCATATCATGTCTGAGGACTATCCTATTCTCAAAAAGGAGCCATTCGAGTTTCATTTTGCCAATGAAGAGAACAGACGACTGTATGTTCACGCTGAAGGTGAGCTACAGGTCGCGATTCCATGTGACAGATGCCTGAGGAGAACGCGGGTGCCCTTTTCACTGGTTATTGATCGCATCCTGCGTTTATCGGACGGGATGATTGTGATTCCAGAAGAAGAGAGCGACACGCTTGCTTATCCGGCGGATGGACACAGCATTGATTGCGACATACTTGTTTTCGATGAAATTCTGGTCAATTGGCCGGCGAAGGTTCTCTGCCGAGATGACTGCAAGGGTTTGTGCCCGGTCTGTGGTCAGAATCTCAATGATAAAGACTGCGGGCATGACCGATTTGTGCCGGATCCGAGAATGGCAGGGATCCAGGATCTGTTTCAGAATTTTAAGGAGGTGTAATCATGTCTATCTGTCCTAAGAATAAGTCTTCTAAGGGAAGAAGAGATCGCAGAAGAGCGAACTGGAAGATGAGTGCTCCCACACTCGTTCGCTGCAGCAAGTGCGGTGAGCTTATGGTTCCCCACAGAGTTTGCAAGTCATGCGGTTCTTACAACAAGCGTGAGATCATTGCTCAGGCTTAATCAGAAGAAACGAGATCGGCCCGGCGGGAAATCCGCCGGGCTTTTCTTAACCGTCTGTTTCTTTGCGCTCTAGGCTTTTAAAAGAATGCCGACGGAAATTGAAAGATTTTGTAAGGGAGGATTCAAAAGCCGCGGCAGGCAGGTGGACTCAAAGCCGCTTTCTTGCGCGGAAAGTTTCGATATAGTAGACTTAATCAGAATCCTCCGCAGATGTCTGATTTTCGACAATGGATGCCCGGGAAGCCTACAGACATCATATGCGGGAGAGATCTTCGCAGGGGATGATACTCAGCAAATTTGACAGCTTTCAACAATGAAGAAGATCCGGCATATGCGTTCGTTTTCAGCCGGGGAGGAGATATGGCAGATATGACAAGAGTTGCCCTGGACGCGATGGGGGGAGATAATGCTCCCGCTCAGATTGTCAGGGGCGCAGTTGATGCGGTGAATGAGCACCAACAGATCAAGGTCTTTTTGGTTGGCCGCCGGGAGGAGATCAAGAGAGAACTGGATCAGTATCAGTTCCCCGCAGACCGAATCGAGATCCGCGACGCGACAGAGGTGATTGAGACGGCTGAGCCGCCGGTTAAGGCGATCCGCAGCAAGAAGGATTCCTCTATGGTAGTCGCTCTTAATATGGTCAGGAATGGGGAGGCGGATGCCTTCGTCTCGGCAGGGTCTTCCGGAGCGACTCTGGTGGGAGGAACTCTTTTGGTCGGCAGGATCCGCGGGATTGAGCGCGCGCCTCTGGCCCCCCTGATTCCAACGAGAAAGGGAGTCTCGCTTCTGGTGGATTGCGGGGCGAATGTGGACGCCAGAGCAGATCATCTGCTCCAGTTTGCCATCATGGGATCCCTCTATATGCAGCATGTCATGGGAATTGATCATCCCCGGGTTGCCCTTGTGAATATCGGGGCGGAGGAGGATAAGGGAAACGCTCTGACCAAGGAGGCCTATCCTCTGCTGCGCGACTGTGACCAGATCAATTTCACAGGCAATATTGAGGCGAGAGATATCGCGGAGGGGGCAGCAGATGTCATTGTCTGCGAGGCATTCGTCGGCAATGTGATTCTGAAATTTTACGAGGGGGTTGCAAAGACCTTGATTTCAGTGATTAAGGAGGGCCTGATGTCCACTCTGATCTCTAAAATCGGCGCTGCTCTGGCCCTGCCGGCCCTAAAGAAGACGATCAAAACCTTCGATGCCAGTCAGTACGGCGGAGCTCCTCTTCTGGGGGTCAAGGGGCTGGTTGTCAAGGCTCATGGATCCGCGACGGCCAAGGAGATTAAGAATTCCCTGATTCAGTGCAGGCAGTTTTCAAAACAGAATGTAAACGGCTATATTGAGGAATATGCCAGCAGACAATTGGCAGAGAAAGGAGAGAAGAATGGAATTTGAAGTGTTGAAGAAGCATATCAGCGAGGTCCTGGGGGTAGACGCCAATGAAATCACGGAGGACATGGAGTTCGACAAGGACCTGGGCGCGGATTCTCTGGATACCTTCCAGATCCTTATGGACGTCGAGGAGGAGCTTGGCATGACGGTCGACGAGGAGAAGGCAGAGTCCATCAAGACAGTCGGAGATGCTGTCCGTCTGATCAAGGAGACAATGGAGGCTTAAGAGACAGGAACATCAGGGAGAGAGAGCGGTGAAATGCCCAGGCAAAGTCACAGCTCATCCTCCCTTTTCTGATTTATGGCAGTCAGATCATTGCGGTTTTCGCGCGTATTTGACCGCTTCGAGGCAAGCTATGAGAAATGAAACGTTAGAGGCAAAGATCGGCTATCAGTTTCAAGACAAAAGTTTATTGAGGCAGGCATTGACCCATTCCTCCTTCGCCAATGAGAGGCATATGAAAGCGCACTCGGACAATGAGCGCCTGGAGTTCCTGGGAGATGCGGTGTTAGAAGTGGTATCCAGTGAATTTTTGTATTTAAACTACCCGGATCTGCCGGAGGGGCGTCTGACTCCTCTTCGGGCCAGTCTGGTCTGCGAGCCGACGCTGGCGATCGCGGCCAGAGAGATTGGGCTTGGCGCCTGTCTGCGTCTGGCCAGGGGAGAGGATCAGTCCGGGGGAAGAGAGCGGGACAGTATTCTGTCGGACGCTCTGGAGGCCGTCATCGGCGCTGTTTTTTTGGACGGGGGAATTGAGCCTGCCAAGGCGCTGATTATCCGCTATATCCTGACGGACATCGAGCACAAAAAGCTCTATCATGACTCCAAGACCAGGCTTCAGGAGATGGTTCAGGCCATGGAAGAGGCCAGTCTGGACTATGTGCTGGTCAGGGAAGAGGGACCCGATCACGCCAAGCGTTTCGTGACGGAGGCCAGACTTGACGGCAGGACAATCGGGCGCGGAGAGGGAGGATCCAAGAAGGCGTCGGAGCAGGAAGCCGCTTATCAGGGACTCTTGTATTTAAAGGAGAGAGGACATGTATCTTAAGAGTATTGAGATCCATGGCTTTAAGTCATTTGCCAACAAAATTGTCCTGGATTTTCACAAGGGCATTACAGCTATCGTTGGCCCGAATGGATCCGGCAAATCCAATGTCTCAGACGCGGTGCGCTGGGTTTTGGGGGAGCAGTCTGCCAGACAGCTGCGCGGCGCTTCCATGCAGGATGTAATTTTTGCCGGCACGCAGAATCGAAAAGCCCTGAGCTATGCCTATGTGGCCATCACTTTGGATAATTCTGATCAAGCTCTTCCCGTCGATTACAAGGAGCTGACAGTGGCCCGCAGGGTCTATCGTTCAGGCGAGTCCGAGTATCTCCTGAACGGAACCCCCTGCCGCCTGCGAGACGTCAACGAGCTCTTCTTTGACACAGGCATCGGCAAGGAGGGGTACTCGATCATCGGGCAGGGGCAGATTGAAAAAATCCTATCCGGCAAGCCGGAGGAAAGACGGGAGCTCTTTGACGAGGCGGTCGGGATTGTCAAGTATAAGCAGCGCAAGAAGGTCACCTTAAAGAAGCTTGAGGACGAGAGAGAAAATCTGGTTCGCGTAACCGATATCCTCTCGGAGTTAGAGCGCCAGGTTGGCCCTCTGCAGAGGCAGTCTCAAACGGCCAGGCGCTATCTGGCGGCAAAAGAGGAGCTGAAGCATCTGGACGTCAATATGTTTTTGATGGAGGCTCAGCGTCTCAAGGGACAGCTTCAGGACATTTCCGATAAATACCGGATCGCTGAAGATCAGATGGATGAGCAGAAGAAATCGCTCGCGGATCTGAAGCTGACCTACTCCAAGATGGAGGAGGATCTGAATCAGCGCGACCTGCAGATGGAGGAGCTGCGCAAGAGACAAAAAGAAAATGAATTGACCAAAAGCCGACTGGAGAATCAGATTACTCTTCTTGAAGAGCAGATTCGGTCCGCGGAGAATGCCGACGCCAGTATTTTAGACCAGATACAGACTGCCCGGTCTGACAGGAAGGATCGGGCCGAAGAACTGAGTCGGCATGAGAGAGCAAGGGAGGAATTAAACGCCTCTTTGCTTGCCGCAAGAGAAAAGCTTGCTGCCGCGAGGTCAGAATATCAGGACCTTCAGGACAGGTGTAATGCCGTGTCCGCCGAGGCTGAGGAGGGACAGAGAAAGCTCCTGCAGCTGGTGGCCGAACGGGCAGACTTAAAATCGGAGGAGCAGAAATATAAGACGACGCTGGAGCAGATCAACATCCGCAAATCAAGGCTGACGCAGCGTATGTTAGAGCGCAGGACCGAAGAAGGCGATATTGGCGCCAAGGCGGACCAGGCCCAAAAGGCCTATGAAAAATCCAGGGCCAAAAGGGATGTGATTCAGGAGAAGAAAGAGACTCTTGATGCCGATCAGCTCAACTGGAAGAACAGACGACGGGACTTGCGCCAGGATATTGACCAGAAGACAGTTGCCTATCACAGGTCCAATTCCCGCCTGGAATCCCTTAGAAATATCGCCGAGCGCTATGACGGATATGGCAATGCCATTAAGAAGGTCATGGAGCAGAAGAGAGAGTGTCCCGGCATCGAGGGACTCGTATCTGAATTGATCCATGTTCCCAAAGACTATGAGACAGCAATTGAAACGGCTCTGGGCGGGAACATTCAAAATATTGTCACCGACACGGAGACAACGGCCAAGCGCATGGTGACCTTCCTGAAGGAAAACAGGGCCGGACGCGCCACCTTTCTCCCCCTGACCTCTGTGAAGGGGAGAAGTCAATCTCAGATAGAGACGCTTCTGAACGAGCCCGGGGTCATAGGAGTTGCCAGCCAATTGGTTCAGACAGACTCCAGATACAGAGGGATTGTTTCTTATCTTCTGGGGAGAATTCTGCTTGTCGATCAAATTGATCATGCCATCGCCCTGGCCAAGGCGAATCACTACAGTCTGCACATTGTCACTCTGGATGGCGATTATCTGAGACCCGGCGGATCCATCTCCGGCGGACGCTTCAAGCACAGCGGAAATCTTCTGGCAAGAAACCGCGAGGTAAAGCAGCTGGAAGAAGAGGTCGACGGGTTAAAAGAGGCGCTGAGTCAGGCCCGCATGCATTTGGAGGAAATTGACACGGCCCTTGCTCTTTTGTCTGATGATCGGGCGGAAGTCCAGGCAGAACTGGAGGCCGCTAATCTCGAGGTCAATACAGCGAAACTGCAGTGGGAGCAAGCAAAGGAGATCAGCAGAAACTCCGAGCAGGCGTTTGCCTCCCTGCAAAAAGAAAAGGCCTCCTTAGACGAACAGATCAAGGAGGTTAAAGAGGGACAAAAAGAGCTGGATCAAAGGCGGCAGTCATCCGGTCAGAGGGAAGTCCGGCTGAAGGAGCGCATCAGCGTCTTAGGCACTGATCTTGAGAAGCTGAACCTGTCCGCGGCAAGCGCTTTTGAGCAGCTGTCTGCGATTCAGATGGCTGAGGCGGCGGCCCGGCAGAAGGTTGATTTCGAGGAAGAAAATATCATAAGGCTCAGAGCTGAGGTCGACCGGGCGGATCAAACGATTGAAGAGCTGACCAGGCAGAAAAAGACAAGCGGGGAAGAGGCCCAGGGAAAGAAGAAGCAGATCGAGGAGATCAAAATGACCATCCTGGCTGCCGAAGACAGGCAGGAGGAGATCGAGACATCTCTGAAAGAGAAGCAGGAAGCCTACGTCAGTCTCAATGAGGCCTACAAAAGCGGCTTTGAGGAGAGAGAGAAGCTGTCCGATGTTATCAACAGCCTGGATAAGGAGCTCTATCGACTGGAGGCCCAGCGGCAGAAAGCCCAGGAGGCCTTGGAGAGCCAGAACAATTACATGTGGCAGGAGTATGAGCTGACCCTGCACGCGGCCATGGAGCTTATGGATGAAAATCTGAAAGACCGCAGTCAGATGCAGCAGCGCATCCGTTCGATTCGAGACGATATCCGTTCGATGGGAAATGTCAATGTCAATGCCATTGAACAGTACAGAGAGCTGGCGGAGCGCTATGAATTCCTGAAGACCCAGCACGACGACCTGGTCAGGGCGGAAGACCAGCTGGTGCAGATCATCGAAGATCTGGATCAGGGGATGCGGCGTCAATTCAGTGAGGGGTTCCGGCGGATTCAGGACCAGTTTGACGCCACCTTTCGGGAGCTGTTCGGCGGCGGCAAGGGAAGTCTGGAATTGACAGAGGGAGAAGATGTTCTTGAGACGGGGATTCGGATTATTGCGCAGCCTCCGGGCAAGAAGCTGCAGAATATGATGCAGATGTCAGGCGGCGAGAAGTCCCTGACAGCCATCGCTCTTCTCTTTGCCATCCAGAGCTTGAAGCCCTCGCCATTTTGCCTGCTCGACGAGATAGAGGCCGCTTTGGATGATGCCAATGTCGACCGCTTTGCCAGATATTTACACAAGCTGACCAGGAATACCCAGTTCATCGTGATTACCCACCGGAGGGGAACGATGAACGCGGCGGATCGGCTCTATGGAATTACAATGCAGGAGAAGGGAGTCTCTACCCTGGTATCTGTCAACCTGATTGAGAGCAAGCTGGACGATTAAAGGCCGCCGACAGGTCGCGGCGAAAAAAATTGTCATGAACAAGGAGTGGCTATGGGTTTTTTCAGCAGATTGAAAGCCGGTTTGAGCAAGACAAGAGACGGCTTTGTGAAGAATATGGACTATGTCTTCAGCGGTTTCTCCCGAATTGATGAGGACTTCTACGAGGAACTGGAGGAGGTTTTGATCAGCGGAGATCTGGGAGTCCAGACGTCCATGCGCCTGATAGAGAACCTGCGCCAGGAGGTGAAGGATCAGCACATTAAGGAGGCGGGGGACTGCCGCCAGCTTTTGATTGATGACATCCGCCGCCAGATGGACGTCGGAGAGAATGCCTATGATTTTGAGCAGGAGACATCCGTCCTCATGATGGTTGGCGTCAACGGTGTGGGGAAAACCACCACAGTCGGCAAGCTCGCCGCCAAATTCAAGCAGGAGAAGAAAAAAAGAGTCCTGATCGCGGCGGCGGACACCTTCCGCGCGGCAGCCAATGAACAGTTAAAAGAATGGGCCGATCGAGCCGGCGTCGATATGATCGGGGGCCAGGAGGGCTCTGATCCGGCTGCGGTGGTTTTTGACGCAGTTCAGTCCGCCAAGGCCAGAAATTGCGATATTCTTTTAGTCGATACGGCGGGACGGCTCCACAACAAGACAAATCTCATGCATGAGCTGGAAAAAATCAACAGGGTGATCGACCGTGAGTACGAGGGTGTTCATCGTGAGACTCTGGCAGTACTGGATGCGACAAGTGGTCAGAATGCCCTGGTCCAGGCCAGAGAGTTTGCGGCGGCCGCCAATGTCACAGGCATCGTCCTGACCAAGATGGACGGTTCCGCCAAGGGAGGAATTGCCGTCGCCATTCAATCGGAGCTGGGAATTCCGGTTAAGTATATCGGGGTCGGCGAGACCGTCGAGGATCTGGAGCGATTTGATGCCGACCAGTACGTCAATGCCCTCTTTGATCTGAAGGATGAAGACGATGATATTGCCGCGGATGCAGAGGGCCAAGCCCGAGCCGGTGAAGTATCCGTCTCTGAGGCGGAGGCAGAGCTTTCAGATTCCGTCGAGCAGGAAACAGAAGCTCCCGAGAGGGAAACGGAACTTTCGGATCAAACTGAAGAGGAAGTTGAAGCATCTGTGGAAGTACCCGAGAGGGAAGCTGAATTTTTGGATCAAGCTGAAAAGAAAGCAGAAGCTTCTGAGAGTGAGACCGGGATTTCGCATCAAACAGAAGATAAGATAGAAGTGTCTGAGGGAGAGGCTGAATTTTCCAATCAAGCTGAAGAGGAAGTTGAAGCATCTGCGGGAGTGCCCGAGAGGGAAACTGAACTTTCGGATCAAGCAGAAGAAGAAGAAGAAGAAATAGAAGCGCCTGACAGGGAGGCTGAACTTTCCGATCAAGCTGAAGAGAAAGCAGAAGCGACTGAGACGGAGTCTGAACCAAAAGAAGAGAAGCGAGGCGCTTTCTTTGGATTTTTCCGCAGAAAGCGCAAAGAGTAACGCAAAGAGCAGAGGAGGAAACTGGAATGTTGGATTTAAAGGATTTTGAGGAAGCGTCTCAGATCGTCAGCCAGGTGGCCAATGACACCAAGCTGGTCTACAGTGACTTCTTCTCGAATGCCTGTGGCAATAAGGTCTATCTCAAGCCTGAAAACATGCAGGTAACCGGGGCCTACAAGGTGCGGGGGGCATATTACAAGATCAGTACTCTCAGCGATGAGGAGAGGGACAGGGGATTGATTACCGCCTCAGCCGGAAATCATGCCCAGGGGGTGGCGAAAGCGGCCAAAAAATTTGGGGTCAGGGCGACAATTGTCATGCCGACAACGACGCCTCTGATCAAGGTAAATCGGACAAAGAGCTACGGGGCACAGGTCCTTCTCTTCGGTGATGTCTTTGACGACGCGAACGCGAGGGCCCTGGAACTGGCTGAGGAACACGGCTATACCTTCATTCCTCCCTTTGATGATCTGGCGGTTGCAACGGGACAGGGAACCATTGCCATGGAGATCTTCAAGGAGCTGCCCCTGGTGGAATATATTCTGGTTCCGGTAGGAGGAGGCGGGCTGGCCACCGGCGTCTCCACTCTGGCCAAGCTGCTGAATCCCAAGATCAGGATTATCGCTGTGGAACCCGTCGGAGCGGCCTGTCTGAAGGCCTCTTTTGAGGCGGGGAAGCCAGTCATGCTCCCGAGCGCCAATACGATCGCCGACGGCACTGCGGTAAAAAAGCCCGGGATCAGTATTTTCCCTTATCTGCAGAAGAATATTGACGAGATTATTACCGTCGAAGACGATGAGCTGATTGTCGCCTTTTTGGATATGGTCGAGAATCATAAGATGATTGTCGAAAATTCCGGGCTTTTGACGGTGGCGGCCCTGAACCATCTGAAGGTGAAAGGGAAAAATGTGGTATCCGTTTTGTCGGGCGGCAATATGGATGTGATTACCATGTCTTCGGTTGTTCAGCAGGGTCTGATCTTCCGCGACCGCATCTTCACCGTCTCCGTTCTGCTCCCGGATAAGCCGGGCGAGCTGGCCAAGGTGGCGCAGACCATCGCCGGGGTTCAGGGGAATGTCATCAAGCTGGATCACAACCAGTTCATCACGACCAACCGAAGCGTGGCAGTGGAATTGACCATTACTCTGGAGGCCTTCGGAACAGAGCATAAGAATCAGATCATCGATACCCTGGAAGAGGCGGGCTATCGCCCCAAGATCACGAGAACAGTTCTCTGAAAGCCGGACTGACTTGGTTGAATGATTACATGCTGTAAAGATATTATACTTGACACCATGCGAAGGCTTGTCTAAAATAGCCAGGTGGAAAGAATGGAAGAGAAAATTATACGCGGATACCTGTATGATTTCTATGGACAGCTGCTCAATGCGCATCAGAGAGAGATCTATGAGGCATATGCCTTTGATGATCTGTCGCTCTCTGAGATCGCCGAGCAGGAGGGGATCTCAAGACAGGGAGTCTACGACATCATTCGCCGCTGCACCAGAAGTCTTGAGAATTACGAGCAGGCGCTGCATCTGGTCGCCAGGTTCATGAAAATCAAAGAGGATATTGAGAGAATCCAGAAGCTGACAGAAGGCGACAGGGTCACAGAGAATAGCCTGGGAGAAATTCGCAGAATTTCACGGGGGATTCTGGAGGAATTGTAATGGCTTTTGAGAGCTTATCTGAAAAACTGCAGAATGCCTTTCGCAATCTGCGCGGAAAGGGCCGTCTCTCGGAGGACGATGTCAAGCTCGCCCTCAAGGAGATCCGCATCGCTCTTCTCGAGGCGGATGTCAACTACAGGGTTGTCAAGGATTTCACCAGGGCGGTGCAGGAGAGGGCGGTCGGAACCGATATTTTAAACGGCTTAAACCCCGCCCAGCAGGTTGTCAAGCTGGTGGATGAGGAACTCACCAGGATGATGGGGTCCGAGACAAGGGAGATCGCCTATCGCCCCGGCCAGGAGATCACTGTGATCATGATGATCGGACTCCAGGGCGCAGGTAAGACGACGACTGCGGCCAAACTGGCCGGCAAGATGAAACAGAAGGGCAAGAGACCTCTTTTGGTCGCCTGCGACATCTATCGCCCCGCGGCCATTGATCAGCTGCGCATCAACGCGGAGAAACAGCAGGTTGCCTTTTTCTCCATGGGAGACAAGAATCGGCCCTCCGATATTGCCAGAGCCGCTTATGAGCACGCCAGGAAGAACAATAACAATGTCCTGATTCTGGATACGGCCGGTCGCCTTCATATTGATGAGGATATGATGGCCGAGCTGGAGGAGATCAAGTCCGGGGTAGACGTAGCCCAGACCATCCTGGTTGTCGATGCCATGACCGGTCAGGATGCGGTCAATGTAGCTCAGACCTTCGATCAGAAGGTCGGGGTTGACGGAGTGATTCTCACTAAGCTGGACGGCGACAGCCGGGGCGGAGCGGCTCTTTCCATCCGCGCCGTCACAGGCAAGCCTATTCTCTATGTCGGCATGGGCGAGAAGCTGTCTGATCTGGAACAGTTCTATCCGGATCGCATGGCCTCCAGAATTTTAGGTATGGGCGATGTCCTCTCCCTGATCGAGAAGGCGGAGCAGGAGATTGACGCCGAAGAGGCCGCCAAGCTGACGGATAAGGTTAAGAAGGCGGAGTTTGACTACAACGACTATCTGACCTCTCTGTCGCAAATGCGCAAGATGGGAGGCATTTCCTCCATCCTCGGTATGCTGCCGGGGCTTGGGATGGGCGTCTCCAAGTCACAGATGAGCCAGATTAAGGGCGCGGTCGATGAGAAGAAGCTTGCCAGAACCGAGGCGATCATTCATTCGATGACACCGCAGGAGCGGTCAGACCCCAAGATCATGAATATCCACCGCAAGCACCGGATCGCCAGAGGAGCCGGTCTTGATATCGCTGAGGTCAACCGCTTTGTCAAGCAGTTTGAGCAGACCCGCAAAATGATGAAGAAGATGCCCGGTCTCATGGGAGGCAAGGGCAGGAGAAGAGGGGGATTCCCCTTTTAACAGCAGCTTGATCCGCAGGTCAAAGATCCTGCGATCGAATAAAGTAACGATTCACATATCATTGGAGGTAACAAGATGGCAGTAAAAATCAGACTCAGAAGAATGGGACAGAAGAAGGCTCCTTTCTACAGGATTGTCGTAGCGGATTCTCGCGCTCCTCGCGATGGCCGCAACATCGCTGAGATCGGCAGCTATGATCCCAACCAGAATCCCTCAGCGGTAAGCGTTGACGCAGAGGCCGCGAAGAAGTGGCTCGCCAATGGAGCACAGCCAACGGAGACGGTTGCGCGCCTCTTAAAGAATGCCGGCATCGAGAAGTAAGGCTTTTTATTCCAGGCAAAGCACGAGGTGATTGAGATGAGAGAATTAGTCGAAGTGATTGCCAAGTCACTGGTAGATGATCCGGATCAGGTTGAAGTGTCGGAGCGCAAGGCCGGAAGGACTACGATTGTAGAACTCAAGGTCGCTTCCTCTGACATGGGCAAGGTCATTGGCAAGCAGGGCAAGATCGCCAAGGCGATACGGTCTCTTGTCAAGGCCGCGGCGACCCGTGAGAATTGCAGGGTTGTTGTGGATATCGTCGAGTGATTCGGATGACGCAGTGAAAAGAGCGGGCAGGTTCCCAAGGAGCCTGTCTGCTTTTTCTCATATATCGGGCCGGCAAGGAGTATTTTTGTCATCAATTACCGCGTATCAAAGGAGAAGGAGTCGGGATGCAGGATTATTTTCAGGTGGGTGTGATCACATCGACACATGGTCTCAAGGGAGAGGTGAAGGTCTATCCGACCACAGAGGAGAGCCGCCGTTTTGATGATCTCTGTGGACAGAAGGTATATGCCGGGCGGGATGGGAGTCTGGAAGAACTGACGATTGTCTCTGTGCGCTATTTCAAGAAGCAGGTCATCCTTCGCTTTGCGGAGAAGAATAATATTGATGAGGTCAGTTCCTTAAGACAGGCCAGGCTTCTGATTTCACGAGAGCAGGCCCTCCCCCTGGAGGAGGGGGAATATTATGTGGCAGACCTGCTGGGACTGAAGGTTGTTGCGGACGACGGAAGAGAACTGGGGATACTGACAGATGTTCTGACGACCGGAGCCAATGACGTCTATGTCATTGGACGCCAGGGGCAGTCAGATCTTATGATTCCCGCCATCCGACAGTGCGTCCTCAAGACGGATCTTGAGGCAGGTGAGATTCTGGTTCATCTTCTCCCCGGACTCGAAGATCTTTAACATGGAGAAAACAGATGCAATTTCACGTCATGACTCTTTTCCCTGAAATGATTGCGCAGGGATTGGCAAACAGCATAACGGGACGTGCTCTCAGGGAGAAATTGATTTCATTAAACTGCGTCAACATTCGCGATTACAGCGATAACAGGCATGGAAAGGTGGATGACTATTCCTATGGCGGCGGAGCCGGTATGCTGATTCAGGCGGAGCCGGTCTATCAGTGTTATCAGAACCTGCTCTCTCAGATTCCGGACGGCCATAAGAAACGGGTGATCTATGTGACACCGCAGGGAAGGCCGTTTTGCCAGGAGATAGCGGAAGAACTGGTTAAAAATGATGACCTCATTTTCCTCTGTGGACATTATGAAGGCGTCGACGAGCGGGTCCTGGAGGAAATTGTCACAGACTATGTCTCGATCGGCGACTATGTTCTGACGGGAGGGGAACTGCCGGCCATGGTCATGATCGATACCATAGCCCGTCTGGTTGACGGAGTTTTGGGGAATGACGCCTCCGCCGAGATCGAGTCCTTCCATGGAAAGCTGTTGGAGTACCCCCAGTTCACCAGGCCTGAGGTCTGGCATGACAAGGCGGTTCCATCGGTTCTTTTGTCCGGAGACGCCGCCAGAATTAAGAGCTGGCGGATCAAGGAGTCGATTCAGAGGACGAGAGAAAGAAGAGAAGACCTCTATCGGGATTACTGCAGACTGGTCCAGTTAGAGGAGATCCTCCTGCGGCACAAGAGAGAATACGCGGATCTTTTGAACCTGCTGGAGCTGGGATATGGGGAGATTGTCTGCTGGGAAAGAAATATGATTCTCATGCGCGACCGGAGGAACCAGGCCTCTTATTTTGCGCATCCGACCGGAGATCCATTTATCAGGGATATTGTTACAGAGGACCATGTCAAAGAAGCCGAAAGTCCTGTTGCTTTTTTGAAAAAACAGGGATTGATCCGCGAACAGGACAGACCGGGGATTCGCCGCTTTATTATGCATGATACGGATGATATTAATGAGGCCAAGCAGCTGGCAAAGCTGCTTGGCTTGACGGAGGTCAGACGGACCAGGCTTTTAGTCTACACGCCCAGGGAGAGGCCGGCGAATGCCAGAATCCGCGCCCTGAGAGAAAAATTAAAGGACAAGGCGTCCCCTGAAATGATCGCCTTTATTGAAGAGGGGATCACATCAGGTCTTATGGAGGGGCTGAGGCCGGTATATTACCTGGACGAGGAAGATCCATTCCCGGTAGGAGATCTGGAGTCATTCGGAATCTACGCGGCAAAAGGACCGGTGCTGCTTCTGCAGTGATTTTTAGTTTATTGTATTTGCTGTCGAATTTGATGATTTGGTGTTTTGTTGGATGAATACTTGACTTTTTTATCGATCCCCGATAAGTTAGTTAATGCTAATGTTAGGTTGTGCTAATACCCTCTTATCTTCAGACGGGGAGCATTTCTTAGAAAGGGAACGTATGAAAGTCAGGCACATTTTCAGTTCAATTCTGACCCTTGCCCTGATCATTGCGATCAGTGCAGGGATCATTTTTGTGATCAGCCAGGGAGGGGACAAGAGCTCTTCGAAGGAATCGAAGAATCAGCAGGAATCCCTCGCCGATTCCGGGAAGATGTCGGGCGCAATGGCCGAGGCACAGAAAGAGGGCTACAAGGATGGCCGCTATGAAGGGAGCGCCCAGGGCTATGGAGGTCAGGTGACGGTCGCGGTAACCATCAAAGACGGCAAGATTGCCGAGATCGAGATCCTGTCTCAGAATGAGTCGCCGGAATACTTCGCCAGGGCAAAGAAGGTCTTAGAGCAGATCAAGGCGACCAACAGTCCGGACGTAGATGCCGTCTCCGGAGCCACCATTTCTTCTGACGCTCTGAAGCTGGCGGTTTTCAGGGCCTTGCAGCAGGCGCTTCCGGATGGCAGGTCTGTGGCTCAGGAGTCGAATCTGGAAGGGAAAATCGAGGAGCATCAGCGTCAGGCCAAGGCGCAGTCGCAGGAGAAGCAGAAGGCCCGGAAAGCCCGCCTGGATCGCCTGCAGAAGACCGTGTCTCCCACCGTTTTTCCCAAGGACAGCAAACTAAAGGACGGAAGCTATCAGGGGTCCGCAGATGGCTTTGACGGGAAGATCACGGTGCGTGTGACCGTGGCGAATGGGAAGATCGCGGATGTCGAAGTCCTCAGCAATTCAGATACGCCCTCTTATTTCAATCGGGCTCTGGCTGTCATTGGCCGGATGAAGGGAAGAGAGACCGGATCTGTCGATACGGTTTCCGGGGCAACCTACAGCAGTCGCGGAATCATCGATGCGGTCAACAACGCCCTGTCCAAGGCGATTGTGAAGAACCCCGAAAAGTCAGAAAAGGGGCAGATCCCGACGCCTGAAGTTAAGCCGGAGAATCCCTCCAGACCTGATCCCGGTCAGCCGGACGATCCTTCCAAACCGGATCCATCCAAGCCGGATGATCCATCCAAACCGGATCCGGGCAAGGATCCTGAAGAGAAATGGACCCTCAAAGATGGCGACTACCAGGGGTCTGCTGACGGATTCAAGAGCGAGATTACCGTTCAAGTCAGTGTAAAGGACGGAAAGGTGGCGGATATCAAGGTGGTCGAACAGTCAGATTCGCGCCGCTTCTTTCAGCGCTCACTTGCCGTGCTTGAGAGCATGAAGGGGAAGAAGTCCGGTTCGATCGACACGGTTTCCGGGGCGACATACAGCAGCCGCGGGATCATCAACGCGGTCAACGACGCTCTGTCAAAGGCGGTCGAGTTGAATCAATCGGGCACAGGAGAGAAGGTCTCCTTCTTTCAGCCGATGGGCGGGACAACAAAGCCTTCGCCAAAGCAGGGGAAGATTCTCGAGGATAAGACCAGAAAGAAGATTGCGGCTCTTTTGCGCAAGGGAGAGCTGAAATCGGGAAGCTATCAGGGGCTGGGAGCAGGCTTTAACACTTCAAAGGGCAGGCTGAAGACCCAGGTCTCCATCGAGGACAATGAAATCAAAGACATTGAAGTCGGACAGGGCAAGGACTACGCGGATGACGGCGAGGAGTACCGGGCCAGAGCCGTCAAAGTGGTGCCCTTCCTCATGGACAAGAAGAAGGGGCGGCACAACATTGCCGTCATGAAGCTGCACCACGACTATCTCGACCGGATTCTCGCCGCGGACAATCCTAAGAAAATGGCCGAGAAGCTGATTGGCAAGGACTATGCCGCCAAAATTAGCGATTCGAAGAAGGCGAGCGAGGTATCAAGGGCGATCAAGGCCTTCCTTCAGGAGAAGATGGGGGAGAGAGATGTCTTTGACGCTGTTTCAGGGGCCACCATCAGCGCCGGAGGACTGGCCAGGTCTGTTGATCAGGCCCTGGAGCTGTCTGAGACAGACGCGAAGACGGGAAATGAGATCGTCTCTATTTCTATCGTCTCCCCGTCGGATATCAATGTCTATAACAAGCAGTCTGAATTGAAGCAGAATCGGAAGAAACCGCTGGATCTGAGCGGACTTGTTGTGGAGCTGACCAAAAAGGACGGAAGTAAGGTTTCAGTTCCTTACGCCAGCTTCGGACAGTATGGACTTGAGATTCGAGCACAGGACGGCCAGGAGATCAAAGACGGAATGGACATTTCCAAGTTCGTCAAAAACGGAACGCTGATTACGGATATCACCCATAAGGAGTCCAAGCGGAGCGCGAGACTTGGAATCGTCTTTGGAGCTTACAGCAAGGACTATATCATGTCCATGGAATACAGGATCGGCGACGGAGACTGGAAGACACTGGATCAACCGCAGATGTCTGACGAGAAGAGCGAGAATATCTCTGAGCGGCAGACGATCAAGCTTTCCAGCCAGGAGCTTGGAAAGAAGCTTCGCTTCAGGACCCGCGCAAAGAGCGGACAGATTTATCTCTATGAATCCAATGAGGGAATCGCGTTTAAGAAGATGACCCTGCCCTGCATGGATTCCTCTTTTGAGGACAATGAGAACGCCAATTTCGCTCTCTTTATCACCGTGGATGAAGACAAGGCAGATCAGCCCTCTCCCAATCCCGGTCAGCCCACAGGAGAAGATGAGATTCAGGTGGATTTTGCCGCAAGCTATCTCAATCACCAGAAAGTAGAAGGGATTCCTGTGAAAACCGGAGAGGGGGTTTTAGTCCGTCAAGTCCGGGGTCTTCCGGGAGGACTTTCCTATCGAGACGGGAAAATCAGCGGAGCCATTGACATCGCGGATTCTGAGTTCGACGATTCCATGTCCAAAGAGTATTCGCTTACAATTCTTGGAAGTAAGGCCGGTCATGAGATGACGGTTCAAAAGAAGCTTCTTGTCTTCCAGGATAAGGATCGGGACGGCATCAGTGACAACGATGAGGGCGAGCACTACGCGAACCAGTTTACTCCGCTCTTTAAGGGACAGACCTACCAGGAAAAGGCGATCTATAAAGAAGCAGGGGATCCGGAACCGACAATGGAAGAGTATCGGGCCCTCTTTAAAAATATACCGGATGACGATTCCGTGACGATTGAAGTGCTGAAACATCCGGACATGTCAGTGACAGGGAACCAGATTATTAAGCTGCAATTTAAGTCAAAGTATGTCTCAGGCCTGTCTAAGGTCAGCGTTGCCCTGATTGTGGAGAAGGCCGGAAGTCAGCCGGAAGGGCCTGCTCAGGAAGCAAAGGCGGGAGATATCCAGGTGAATTTCCCGGCGGTGAGCTTAAACCATCAGGTTTTCTCTGATACAAAGGTGTCCTGCTCCTCCGGGATAAAGCTGATCTCTGCGGAGGGCTTGCCCGGCGGATTGTCGCTTTCCAATGGAAGCATCACAGGTAAGATCGACATTCCCGACGCGGATTTTGACGGGAGCTTCTACCGGACCTATCCGGTTAAGCTCTATGGAAAAAAGGCCGGCAAGAAGATTGTCATGAGCACAAGCCTGGGCGTCTACCAGGATCGTGACCGGGACGGAATCAATGACAATGATGAGGGCGATCACTATGCAAATGAGTTCACAGCTCAATTTAAGGGCTCTCTGATTATTAACAGGAAGGTTGGCGACCCGGCTCCGACAGAAGACGACTACAAGGCCATGATTAAAAATCTGCCAGACGACGGGTCTGTTCGCATGGAGATTGTCGGGAGCCCGGATATGACCAGGGCCGGCTACACAGTGGTCAAGCTGCGCTTTCATTCCACTTATGTGACCGGGGTTTCCAGCAAGAGCATAGGGATCAGAGTAGAGTAGGAGAGATCTATGAATTTGATTGCAGGCTTGCTGATCGCGCTTGTCTTTTACGGCGCGGCAGCGGATCTAATGAAAAAATACAGCAGAGGATTCTATCTCTGTTTTTACGCTCTCGTCCTTCTCATGGTCGTGATCTACAGCAGAGGATATGATCAGGTCATGCCGGCGGGGCTGAAATTTGTCACGGACCTCTTTCACAGAGGGGTCATGGCAACAGCGACCTTTATCATCGTCATGTATCTGGGCGTCATCAGAAAGCATAGCGCTCTCACAAGGCGATATATGCGGATTCGGGGAGAAATGTCCATTGTGGCTTGCCTGATGGCTCTGACCCACAACATTCTCTTTGGAATTCACTATTTTGTCGCTTTCTTTGACAAGGACGCTTTCATGCCAGTTCAGACCAGAATCGCGGCTCTGATCAGCATGACGCTGATCGCGATGATGATTCCCCTTTTTGTGACATCCTTCGGGGCGGTGCGAAGAAGAATGAAGGGAAAATCCTGGAAGAATCTTCAGAGGCTGGCCTACCCCTTCTACATCCTTCTCTACGTGCATGTCATGGTTCTTTTCTCCATGGCGCCGGAGAAGAACCGGCTTTCGATCATCGTCTACACGGTGATTTATGTCGCCTATGTCGTTCTGCGCCTCAAGAAAGCCATCCTGATCCACATGCAGAAGAAGAGCGCGGCGCGGGCGCGTCTGGCGTAAGAGCCCGGATCCCGGGCAAGACGCTGGCTTTCGACGCGGCGCTTTGGATGCCGTGACGGATACCCGCTTTTATCGCCGGCGAAAAAGCTTGCCGGCAATCGGACCTTGTGCTATAGTTGCAATGTTGTTTATTTGGAGATGGTCCTCTGTTGCGGACGGCATTAAGAACATCGAGATGAATGTGGAGGAAACCCATGAACGCACACGAGATAATAGCTAACATTGAGAAGGAACAGCTCAAGGATCAGGCCCCGGACTTTAACGTGGGTGATACGGTCCGCGTACATAACCTGATTAAGGAGGGCAACCGCGAGCGTATCCAGATTTTTGAGGGAACTGTTTTGAAGAAGCAGGGCGGAAGCAACCGTGAGACATTCACAGTCCGCAAGTTCTCCAACGGGATCGGCGTTGAGAAGACCTGGCCCCTGCACAGCCCCCGGGTTGAGAAGGTTGAGGTGGTTCGCCGGGGTAAGGTTCGCCGCGCCAAGCTCAATTATCTTCGCGACCGTGTCGGCAAGTCCGCCAAGGTCAAGGAGATCATCCGCTGATTCTGCGGGAATAATGAAGCATGAAAAAGGGAGAGCTGACTCTTATATGCCTTGTACGCTCGACGGGGTGAGCGGGGGATATGAGAGGAGGCTCTCTTTTTTCGTCTTTCTTTGACGCGCGCACACTGTCTTTGCTGTTTCTTTTGACGCGCACGCCTGCTTTCTTGAAGGGCCGGGAGGGATCAGATAAAATAGTAGCAAGTTTTTTCGACCAAGGAGCGCCTTATGTCCAGATTTCGACCTGATCCCGGACACATGAACAAGAATATCTTTCTACAGAAGAGTGAGGAATCGACCCGGCGGACAACAAAGAATCTCTCGTTTTCACAGCGAAGAAGACCCAGATCAAAAGAGGAGACCAAAGCCCGCCTGATCTGGACTGCTCAGATCTGCTCGGTTATTTTCCTGGCCTTTTTCCTGGTTTTTTCGTTCGGGAGGACAATAACGATTTCCAGTTCTTCCATGGAGCCGACCCTGCGGGCAGGGGATCGGGTCCTTGTCAATCGCCTGGTATATCATATTCGAAAACCCAGAGCCGGGGACCTGGTTGTCTTTCGCCCGTCCGGCAGGCAAAATGCCCAGTATATGGTAAAGAGGCTGATTGCCAGACCCGGCGATACCGTCTATATTTCCGGAGGCAGGCTCTATGTCAACAACAGTGCCTTCCGCCAGGGAACCGTCAGCTTCAGCGGTATCGGTTACGCTGGAAATCTGGCGGAGAAGACGCAGCTGGGGGATGATCAATATCTGGTGATGGGCGATAACTTCAATAACAGTGAGGATTCCCGCTACGCGAGCATCGGTTTGCTCTCCAGGAGGGACTTTGTCGGTAAAATTTGGTTTGATGTCAGCCTGTCCCACTTCGGGCCCGCGTCATAAGAGGAGTTGAGATGAATATTCAATGGTTTCCGGGCCATATGACCAAGGCAAAAAGACAGATGCAGGAGGATATCAAGCTGATCGATCTGGTGATCGAGCTCTTGGATGCCCGTATTCCTCTGGCCAGCAGAAACCCGGAGATTGATCAGCTGGCCAGAGATAAGGCGCGGATGATCCTGCTCAATAAGGCCGACCTGTCTGACCCAAAGGCCACCTCCCGCTGGAAGGAATATTTTGAGCGTCAGGGGATGACTGTTCTGGCGCTGGATTCCAGGTCAGCTTCTTTGCGCAAGCCCATGCAAAAGGCGATTATGGACGCGACAGAAAAGAAGAGGGCCCGCGACCTACGGCGGGGGATTAAAAACCGACCGGTCAGAGCTATGATTGCGGGTATTCCAAATGTCGGCAAGTCGACTCTGATCAACTCACTGGCCGGCAGGGCAGCGGCCAGAACCGGAAACAAACCGGGAGTTACCAAGGGAAAACAGTGGATTCACCTGAGAGACAATATTGATCTTTTGGATACGCCGGGGATCCTCTGGCCCAAATTTGAGGACCAGGAGACAGGAATCCATCTGGCCATGATCGGAGCCATCTCTGATCATGTTTTGCAGGTGGAAGATCTGTCCCTAAAAGTCATTCATTTTCTCAGAGAGGCTTATCCCGGAGCTCTATCGGATCGCTATGCCGTTGACGAAGAGAAAGAGGATGTCGATATTCTGTCGGCAATTGCCCTAAAGAGGGGCTGTCTTGTGCGGGGAAATGAGATAGACTACCGAAAGACAGCGGATCTATTCCTGGATGAGTTCCGCAAGGGACAGCTGGGCAGGATCAGCATTGAGATGACGGCGGAGTAAGAACGGTATTTTGCCAAAGAGATGATAAGGAGTTTACGTGGAAGAGCAGAAGAGACAGGAGACAATCGAGAAGAGACAGGAGAAGAATCCGGTCAGAGAGGTCTTATCGACAATTCTATATCTGGCCCTGGTGATTTTGGCCGCCTATCTGATTGTGACTTTCGTGGGACAGAGAACAGAGGTCAACGGTTCCTCTATGGAGAACACGCTGGATAACGGGGACAACCTGATTGTCGACAAGATATCCTACCGCCTGGGAAGTCCAAAGCGGTTTGACGTCGTGGTTTTTCCCTACCCCCAGAATCCGTCCACTTATTTCATCAAGCGGGTGATCGGTCTTCCCGGCGAGACAGTGCAGATCGACAGCTCCGGCAAGATCTATATCAACGGGCAGGTCTTAGAGGAGAATTTCGGCAGAGAGGTCATTTCCAATCCGGGCCTGGCGCAGGAGCCGATCAAGCTGGGAGAGGACCAGTACTTTGTCCTGGGGGACAACCGAAACAACTCTTTGGACAGCCGGGATTCGAGGGTTGGCCTGATCAGTGGAAAGAGTATGGTCGGCAAGGCCTTTCTCAGAATCTGGCCGCTGAATAAGTTCGGTCTGGTCCGGCACAGTATGTAGGAGGCAATATGACAGACCAGGAGCCCATCGGGCGGATTCGCGAGCATATGCGGGCCTGTCCTGAGGAGAAGCTTGAGACCTTCATCGACGCGTATGCGTCTGATGGCAGAAGCGGCGTGAAGATAATCGTAGAACAGGCGCGAAGGAAACTGGATCGGCGAAGGAGGGAAGAAGCCCGCATTGATGAACTCATGGTCTTTGAGAGAGAGGCCTGGCAAAGCTGTCAGTATGTCGCGGGAATGGACGAGGTGGGGCGTGGACCTCTGGCGGGACCTCTTGTGACGGCAGCCGTGATTCTTCCCAGGGGGCATCGGATCCTCGGAATCAATGACTCCAAGAAGGTCTCCGCCAAAAAGAGAGAGGAGCTCTACAGGCAGATTATGGAGGAGGCTCTCGCGGTCGGCATCGGGATGAATTCGCCCGGGAGGATCGATCAGATCAATGTCCTTCAGGCCACCTATGAGGCTATGCGAGAGGCGGTCAGTCAGCTGGATCCGGCGCCGGAACTCGTCTTGAATGACGCCGTGACCGTGCCGGGGCTTCTGGTCAGGCAGATCCCGATCATACACGGGGATGCCAGGTCGATCAGCATCGGCGCGGCTTCCATTGTCGCCAAGGTGACCCGGGATCATATGATGGAGGATTACGACAAGACGTATCCGGGCTATGGCTTTGCCAAGAACAAGGGATATGGAACGGCGGATCACATCAGGGCCTTAAGAAAGATGGGCCCCACCCCGATTCATCGAAGGTCCTTTATCGGACATTTCACAGGCCCGCAGTCTGTCTGACGGGGGACGGGGATTACTATGGGGAGTGTCAATCGAAGAAAAGAGGGGAGCTTCTATGAGCGCAGGGCAGGCGACTATCTGACCGGGCAGGGTTTGACCCTTGTTGAATTCAACTTTTCCTGTCGCCTGGGAGAGATCGACCTGGTCGCAAGAGAGGGGACCTGTCTGGTCTTTGTCGAGGTCAAATACCGACGCAGCCGCCGCTTCGGCCTCCCGGAGGAGGCAGTTGGTCCGTCCAAGATCAGGACAATTCGCAAGGTGGCTGGCTATTACTGCCTGACGCACGGGATCTGCCAGACGACACCTGTCCGCTTTGATCTGGTCGCGATCGAGGGAGAAGAGATCCGGCATTACCGGGGGGCCTTCTGACAGGTATCTGATGGAATAAGAGGTGAGACTTTGACGTCAAGCGTATCGGATTCATCCTTTGAGCTGAAGAATTTTGTACTGAAAAATAAAGAGAGAATTTTTTCCCTGCGCACATATGAACAAAAGGGTTCGGGAAGAGAGAGTGCAAAGAGAAAGGCGGACAAATTGGATGGATTGCCCCTGCTTGCGTTTGAGCGTCTGTCGAGGGAGGCCTGGATTCGTCACTGCTTTACCACCCGCGCCGGGGGCGTCAGCCGGGGGATTTTTCGGAGTCTCAATCTCTCCTACACCAGGGGAGATGATTCAAAGGCTGTGACAGAGAACTATCGACGGGTGGCCAGGGCTATGGGAACGGACCTGGCGCATATTGTGACCTCTGACCAGACCCACACGACCAATATCCGCCTGGTGACGGCAGAGGACGCGGGCAAGGGAATCAAAAGAGAGAGGGACTACAGGGATACGGACGGCCTGATCACGGATGTCCCGGGTCTGCTTCTGGCGACCTTCTACGCCGACTGCGTCCCTCTCTATCTGATCGATCCCGTGCACAGGGCGATCGGCCTGTCCCACTCGGGCTGGAGGGGGACCCTTGGGCGTATGGGGGCTAAGACCGTCAGGGCCATGGGAGAGGCCTATGGGAGCAGGCCCCAGGATATGCTGGCCGCGATCGGCCCCTCGATCTGCCGCGATTGCTATGAGGTCAGCCGCGATTTGGCGGAGAGCTTTACAGAGGAATTCGGTCCTGGTGTTGCGGATTTTACGGATCAAGAGCATGGGCAGCTGGATCTCTGGGAGTGCAACCGACGCGTGTTTTCAGACGCGGGTCTCTCCTCTGACCGGATCATTGTCGGCAATCTCTGCACCTGCTGTAATTCAGATAAGCTCTTTTCCCACCGGGCCTCCCATGGGAGAAGGGGAAATCTTGGGGCTTTTCTTATGATTACCCCGCGCGTGATTGATAGATGAAGATAAGGAGCCGGGAAGATGGGTATGGAATCCAGCGCGTCCCATACAATTGAATATGTCAGACCGGGTTCGGCTGCCTATGACGCGGGTTTAGAGGCGGGAGACGTGATCGTCTCCATCAACGGACACAGGCTGGCCGATATTTTTGATTATCATTACTACTCGGACGAGGAGGATCCGACCCTTTTGATTCGGGACGCCCAGGGACTTGAACATCTCGTGGAAATAGAGAAGGATGAGGGAGAGGACTTAGGCGTCACCTTTGTCAACGGCCTCTTAGATGACTACCGATCCTGCTCCAACGCATGCCTCTTCTGCTTTATTGACCAGAACCCGCCGGGGATGCGAAAGACCATCTACTTCAAGGACGACGACACCCGCCTCTCATTTCTGCAGGGCAATTATGTCACCCTGACCAATATGAAGGAAGAGGAGATCGACCGTCTGATCGCCTATCGCATGGAACCGATCAATGTTTCTGTCCAGGCCACAGAACCCCTGCTCCGGGAGAAAATGCTCCACAATCGTTTTGCCGGTCAGCTCATGGACAAGCTCAAAAAGCTCTATGATGCGGAAATTTCCATGAATGGACAGGTGGTCTTATGTAAGGGCTTAAATGACAAAGAGCATCTGGACCGGACCATAAAGGATCTCTTGTCCTTCTATCCCTATATGGGAACGCTCTCCGTCGTCCCCGTCGGCCTGACCAGATTTCGCCAGGGTCTCTATCCCCTAAAGCCCTTCAAGAAGGAGGACGCGAGGGAGGTTGTCGAGCAGATCCGCAGATGGCAGGCCTTTTCCATGGAACGATTTGGTCATCCCTTTGTCCAGGCCGGAGATGAGTTTTACCTTCTGGCTGAGGAGGAAATTCCCCCGGAGGAGGTCTATGACGGATACACACAGCTGGAGAATGGCGTGGGGATGCTTCGCCTTTTGATGGAGGAGTTTCGGGCGGCTCTGCGGGATCTGGACGCGGAGGAGGAGGTGAAAAAGGAGCAGGAGCTGTCCATCGCGACAGGGCTTTTAGCCGCCCCCTTTATTCGCGCGCTCTGCGATCAGGCCCAGGCAAGATTTCCCGGAATTAAGGTCAGGGTCTACACCATTCACAATCATTTTTACGGGGAGCGGATTACTGTGTCGGGACTGATCACAGGAGGGGACTTGATCAGCCAGCTGGCCGGTCAGAAATTGGGAGAAAGACTCCTCCTTCCATGCAATATGTTGCGCTCCGGAGAGAATGTATTTCTAGATGATGTGACAGTGGAGGAAGTGGAGCAAACTTTACAAGTACCGGTCGATATTGTAGAATCGGGCGGAGATGACCTGCTGGAGGCAATTCTTAAGTCCCGCAGGAATCATATACGTTAAGCGGGAAAGAGGAGCATATGAGCAAGGCGGTTGTGGCCGTGGTCGGACGCCCAAATGTAGGAAAATCAACCCTGTTCAATGCCCTGGCAGGCGAGCGCATATCCATCGTCGAGGATACGCCGGGGGTGACCAGAGATCGTATCTATGCGGATGTCAGCTGGCTTGATCATGAGTTTACAATGATCGACACCGGGGGAATTGAGCCGGATTCCTCGGATATTATCTTGAGCCAGATGAGAGAACAGGCTCAGATTGCCATCGATACGGCGGATGTTATTATTTTCATGACGGATGTCCGCCAGGGGCTGGTGGACGCGGACGCCAAGGTGGCCGATATGCTCCGCCGCTCTAAAAAACCGATTGTCTTAGTTGTCAACAAGGTCGACGACTTCGACAAGCATGTGATGGACAGCTACGAGTTCTACAATCTTGGGATCGGGGATCCCCATCCGATTTCCGCCGCGGGCAAGCTGGGTTTTGGAGATATGCTCGATGCTGTGATCGCGCATTTCCCGGAGCCCGATATCCTGGACCGGGAGGATGACACGCCGCGGATTGCCGTCGTTGGAAAGCCGAATGTGGGCAAGTCCTCTCTGATCAACAGGCTCTGCGGCAAGCAGAGACTGATCGTCTCCGATATCGCGGGCACGACCCGTGACGCGGTGGATACCAGGGTCAGGTTCAACAAAAAGGACTATATCTTCGTCGATACCGCCGGACTCAGAAGAAAATCCAGAATTCAGGGGGACATTGAGCGCTACTCCATTGTTCGCGCGGTCGCCGCGGTGGAGAAGGCCGATGTAGTGGTTCTTGTGATCGACGGGGCGGAGGGAGTCTCTGAGCAGGACGCCAAGATCGCCGGAATCGCGCACGAGAGAGGCAAGGCCGTGATCATCGCCGTCAATAAATGGGACGCGGTTGAGAAGGATAATCACACCATGTCTGACCAGATTGACAGGATTCACAAGACCCTGTCTTTTATGCTCTACGCCAGAATTATCTTTATTTCCGCCCTGACCGGGCAGAGACTGGGGCAGCTCTATGAAGCCATTGATCAGGTGATTGCCGCCTCTACCATGCGGGTGGGGACAGGTGTTCTCAATGAGATCGTCGCAGAGGCTGTCGCCATGCAGCAGCCTCCCACAGACAAGGGAAAGCGCCTGAAGATCTTCTATGTGACCCAGGTGGCCGTCAAACCGCCCACTTTTGTTGTGTTTGTAAATGACAAGAAGCTCATGCATTTCTCCTATGTCAGATATCTGGAGAATCAGATCCGTCAGAATTTCGGATTTGAGGGAACGCCCCTGCGCATGATCACCAGACAGAGGGATGACAAGTCATGAGTCCATTTGTAATTGCAGTCCTGGTTTCCCTGGGGATCGGATATTTCTGCGGGAATTTTCTCTCAGGTTTTCTCCTGGGAAAGCGCGCTCACGTAGACTTAAGAAAAGAGGGCAGCGGCAATATCGGAACGACCAACGCCCTGCGCATTTTGGGGCCGAGAGCGGCCCTTATCACTCTGATTCTAGATGTCTTAAAATCCATAATTGCTGTCGCTGTCATACATCTGATCTATGGAGGGAATCCCCTTTACGCGAAAGAACTGGTCCATGTTCTCGCTCTGCTGGCGGCCTTCGGGGCCGTTATGGGACACGATTATCCAATTTATATGCGCTTTCAGGGCGGCAAGGGGGCGGCGACCTCCCTCGGCTTGATTTTAGCCTGTTTTCCGCAGACCTTTCCCCTGATCGCCATTGTTTTTTTCGCGGCGGTGATCAAAACCCGCTTTGTCTCTCTGGGATCGATGCTGGCGGCCTTCATCTTTTTTGTTCAGGTGCTGGTTCTCGGATCGACCGGTCATCTGATGTTTTATCAGAATCAGCTCTCTTGGGCATATCTGGTCAGCGGGCTTGTCCTGCTTTTCATCTTGATTCGCCATCGCAGCAACATCAAGCGGCTTTTGGCAGGAGAGGAGAATCCCATCTCCCTGCATAAGAAGGAGTGAATATGGCTCGGATTTGCATTCTCGGAGCTGGTTCCTGGGGGACGGCCTTGGCCGTCCTTCTTGTCGGAAACGGACATACGGTGACCCTCTGGTCCCATCGAGAGGAAGAGGTTCTTGCGATGCAGCGGACCTCTGCCAATGAGAGTAAGCTGCCCGGAGTGGTCTTGCCCCGTGAGATCCGCTACAGCAGCCAGCTGAAGGAGGCTGTCAAAAATCAGGATCTCCTCGTCTTTGCGGTTCCATCAAAAGCGACCAGAGAAACGGCAAAAAAAATAAAGGACCTGATCCCGAAGGATCAGAAGATCGTCTCCGTCTCAAAGGGGATTGAAGAGGGGACCCTTTACAGTCAAACCCAAATCCTCGAGGACGTTCTGAAGGGAGCCCTCACCGCCGCCTTGTCAGGACCATCCCATGCGGAAGAGGTTGTCAGGAGGATTCCGACCCTGGTAGTCGCGGCCTCGAAGAGTCATGACCTGGCCCTTCTGACCCAGGAGCTTTTTATGAACGCCAACTTCCGGGTCTATATCAGCCCGGACCTGCTTGGGGTGGAAATCGGAGGCTCTCTCAAGAATGTCATTGCTCTTGCGGCAGGGATGTCCGACGGACTTGGCTATGGGGACAATACCAAGGCGGCTCTGATTACCAGAGGCATCAAGGAGATCACCCGCCTCGCGGTCGCGATGGGAGCCAAAGAGGATACCCTGGCCGGACTCTCCGGCATCGGCGACCTGATTGTCACCTGCCAGTCCATGCACAGCAGAAATCGTATGGCGGGCTATTATATCGGACAGGGCGATTCCGCGCAGGAGGCCATGGACAAGGTGAAAATGGTGGTCGAGGGAGTCTATTCCGCCAGGGCGGCCAGGGCTTTAGGCCAGAGATACGGGGTGGATCTTCCGATTATTGAGCAGGTTAACCGGGTTCTCTTTGAGCAAATGGATGTCAGGAAGGCGGTTCTTGAACTGATGGGAAGAGAGAAGAAGGCGGAGCTGGACCACTGTTCCTGGTAGAAGAGCTGTGTGGGGAGGATGAGATGAAAATTGCACTGAGAAAAATGACAGAAAGCGCCAAAATCCCTGTCAGAGGGAGTCTGCAGGCGGCGGGCTACGATTTGTTCGCGGATCTTTCCGAGGCGGTGACGATTCTGCCTCAGGAGACAAAAATGGTCGGGACCGGCATTGCCTGCGCCATTCCGGAGGGCTATTTCGGGGGGATTTATGCCCGCTCGGGTCTCTCCGCGAAAGAGGGACTGCGCCCGGCCAACTGTACCGGTGTCGTGGACTCTGATTACAGGGGAGAGATCAAGGTCGCTCTGCACAATGATTCAAAGGAGAGCAGAACGATCCTGCCCGGCCAGAAAATCGCTCAAATGGTAGTACAGGCTTTTTTGCCCGTCGAGTTTGAAACCGTAGAGGATCTGGACGCAACCGAACGCGGAGGCGGCGGATTCGGCTCTACCGGAAAGCTTTAAAGGAGTGATCTATGGCGAAGAAGAAGAGCTACGACGAGAGCAGCATCCATGTTCTGGAGGGGCTGGACGCCGTTCGCATGCGCCCCGGCATGTATATCGGGTCAACATCGACCAAGGGGCTCAATCATCTGATCTATGAAATTGTCGATAATTCCGTCGACGAGCACCTGGCCGGTGACTGCGATACCATCCATGTCAGCTTGAATCCGGACGGCTCCTGCACGGTTGAGGATGACGGAAGGGGAATCCCTGTGGGCATGCATGCTAAGGGCGTCTCCGCGGCCCGCCTCGTTTTTTCCACCCTGCACGCCGGAGGCAAGTTTGACAATGAAGCCTATAAGACGTCCGGGGGCCTGCACGGTGTGGGCTCCTCTGTGGTCAATGCCCTCTCAAGCTATATGGACATTGAGATCAGGAGAGACGGGGAGATTCATCACGATCACTACGCCATGGGAAAGCCCACGGAGAAGCTGGTCAATGGGCTTTTGCCCGTCATCGGAAAGACAAAAGAGACCGGAACCAAGATCACCTTTCTGCCCGACCCGCAGATCTTCGAAAAGACCCGTTTTTCAGAGAAGGATGTCAAGTCCCGTCTGCATGAGACCGCCTACTTAAATCCCAGGCTGACCATTATCTATGATGACCTGCGGCAGGAGACGGCGGAGCATCTGGTATTCCATGAAAAAGAGGGAATTCGGGGATTTGTGAGGGAGCTCAACAAGAAGGCGGAAGGGCTGACCGATGTCATCTACTACAAGGGAGAGTTTGAGGGGATTCAGGTGGAAGCTGCCTTTCAGTATGTCAATGAATTTCACGAGAATATTCTGGGCTTCTGCAACAACATCTATAACGCTGAGGGCGGAGAGCACATCACGGGCTTTAAGACTCAGTTCACGACGGTGATCAATTCCTATGCCAGAGAGTTAGGGATCCTGAAGGATAAGGACGCCAACTTTACCGGAACGGATGTGAGAAACGGCATGACGGCCGTCATCTCCATTAAGCATCCGGATCCCCGCTTTGAGGGGCAGACCAAGACCAAGCTGGACAATAAGGACGCCTCCAAGGCCACAGCCAAGGTGACCGGAGATGAGATCGTTCTCTATTTCGATCGGAACTTAGAGACCTTAAAGACAGTCATTTCCTGCGCCGAGAAGGCGGCCAAAATCCGAAGAACAGAGGAGCGGACCAAGACCAATCTTCTGACAAAGCAGAAGTTCTCTTTTGACCAGAATGGGAAGCTGGCCAACTGTGAATCCAGGGACGCCTCCAAATGCGAGATCTTTATTGTGGAGGGAGACTCCGCGGGCGGGTCTGCCAAGATGGCGAGAAATCGTCTCTATCAGGCCATCATGCCCATCAGGGGCAAGATCTTGAATGTGGAGAAGGCTTCCATCGACAAGGTTTTGGCAAACGCGGAGATCAAGACCATGATCAATGCCTTCGGCTGCGGATTTTCCGAGGGCTTTGGCAATGACTTCGACATCAAAAAGCTCCGCTATGACAAGATTATTGTCATGACGGACGCCGATGTTGACGGAGCCCATATTGATACCCTGCTTTTGACCCTCTTTTATCGCTTTATGCCGGAGCTGATCTATGAGGGCCATGTCTACCTGGCCATGCCTCCCCTCTATAAGGCCATGCCCGCGAAGGGAGAAGAGGAGTATCTCTACGATGACGCTGCCCTGGAGAAATACCGAAAAAGACAGACCGGATCCTTTACGCTCCAGCGCTACAAGGGTCTGGGAGAGATGGACGCCGCGCAGCTTTATGAGACGACCATGAATCCTAAGACCCGGCGGCTTCGCAGGGTCGGAATTGAGGACGGACGCATGGCCTCCGACGTCACGGAGATGCTTATGGGCAATGAAGTCGGTCCCCGCCGTGATTTTATCTACGAGAATGCCAATGACGCCGATCTGGATGTATGAGGGACTGTAAATGACTGAGAAAATAAGAGAACAGATTATTGAGACCGAGTACTCGGATGTCATGCAGAAGTCCTATATCGACTATGCCATGTCGGTCATTGTGGCCAGAGCCCTGCCGGATGTCAGAGACGGTTTAAAGCCCGTCCAGAGGCGCACCCTCTATGATATGCATGAATTGGGGATTCGCTACGATAAGCCCTACCGCAAGTCTGCCCGTATCGTGGGTGACACCATGGGTAAATACCATCCTCATGGAGACGCCTCGATTTATGACGCCCTGGTGGTCATGTCCCAGGATTTCAAAAAGTCGGTTCCTCTGGTGGACGGCCACGGCAATTTCGGGTCGATTGAGGGAGACGGAGCGGCTGCCATGCGATACACGGAGGCCCGCCTGTCTCAGATTGCCCAGGAAGCATACTTAGCAGACCTGGACAAGGACCTGGTGGACTTCATCCCCAACTTTGACGAGACGGAAAAGGAGCCGGAGGTTCTGCCGGTTCGGATCCCCAACCTCTTGGTCAACGGGGCGGACGGAATCGCGGTCGGGATGGCGACATCCATTCCCCAGCACAATCTGGGAGAGGTGATCGACGGCGTCATCGCCTACATGAAAAACCCGGAGATCAACACCAGACAGATGATGGAATATATTCCGGGCCCGGATTTTCCGACCGGCGGTATTGTGACCAACAGGGATGAGCTGCTGGCGATTTACTCGACCGGCGCAGGCAAGATCAAGATCCGGGGGAAGGCCTCGATTGAGAAGATCAAGGGGGGAAGGGAGGCGATTGTTGTCTCTGAAATTCCCTACACCATGATCGGGGCGAATATCGGCAAGTTTTTAAATGACACCTATGCCCTGGTCGAGTCCAAGAAAACGTCTGATATTGTCGATATTTCCAATATGTCCTCCAAGGACGGGATCCGCATTGTCATCGAATTAAAGCGGGGAGCGGACGCGCAGAATGTCCTGAATCTTCTCTACAGGAAAACACGTCTGGAGGATACCTTCGGCGTCAATATGCTGGCTGTTGCCGAGGGAAAGCCGGAAACGATGGGAATTGTCCCCATCATCCGTCATCATGTGAACTTTCAATATGAGCTTGCCACACGAAAGTACACAAACCTGCTCAAGAAGGAGAAGGAGAAGAAGGAAATCCAGGAGGGCCTGATCAAGGCGGTTGACGTCATCGATCTGATCATCGAGATCCTGCGCGGGTCCAGGAACGTCAAGATGGCCAGGGCCTGTCTGGTAGACGGTATCACGGAGGGAATCCGTTTTAAGAGCGAGCAGTCAGAGAAGGACGCCAGGCTTTTGCACTTCACCCAGCGGCAGGCGGACGCTATTCTTCAGATGCGGATGTATCGTCTGATCGGCCTTGAGATCGAGCAGTTAAGAGCCGATTATGAGAAAACCATGCAAAATATCCAGGAGGACATGGATATTCTGGAGCACAGGGCTTCAATGGCCAGGGTGATTATCAGAGATCTCAAGGAGATCAAGAAGACCTTCGCCCGAAAGAGAAGAACGCTGATTGACAATGTGGCTGAGGCCGTCATTGAGGAAAAGCCCATTGAGGAGCAGGAGATGGTCGTTCTCATGGACCGCTTCGGCTATGTCAAGGCGATTGATCTGTCTGTCTATGACCGCAATCAGGAGGCCGCGGACAAGGAGAACAAGTATGTGATCCACTGCTCCAATCTGGACCGGCTGGCAGTGTTCAGCTCGACCGGACAGCTGCACCTGATCAAGGTCTTGGATATGCCCGGGGGAAAATTCCGGGATAAGGGAACCCCCATTGATAATTTGTCCAAATTTGACTCCGCCAGGGAAAGGATCCTTTTCGCGGAGGCGCTTGGCGCGGTCAAGGAGAGCAAGGTCTTCTTTGGGACCAGGGCAGGCTATATCAAGCAGGTGGACGGGGCAGAATTCGACGTCTCCCGCTACAGCTCCATCGCAAGCAAACTGGGGCAGGGAGATGAGCTCGTGGCCGTCGGGACGATCCGGGGCGCGGAGACGCTGGTTATGGAGACCAAGTCCGGCTACTTCCTCCGCATTCCGGTTTCTGATATTCCGGAGAAGAAGAAGGCGGCTGTCGGGGTGATCGGAATCAAGCTGGGCCGGGCCGACCGGGTCAGCCAGATGTATCTTCTGACGGATCAGGAGGGCGGATTGACCTCTCTGCACAATAAGAAGGTGGTTCTCAACCGGCTTCATATCGGAAGTCGGGCGACAAAGGGGGTCAAGCGCTGAGGATCGGGCCCTGTTTTTGACGGAAGCAAGAAGGAGAAGAGGATTATGGACAAGTTCAATGGCGGGATTCGCCCGGGTCTGGTCGTCAATTGGAGTATTGATCTTGCCCTGCAGGGACTCTTTATCGGCCTTGGAATGTATCTGTTCAGAAAGTCGGCGGAGGGACAGAGTCTGGCCGCCTACCTCCTGCTCTCGGGATTTCTGATCCGGGGTCTGTCGTCCATGGCGGTCTATGTGGTCAAGGGACATTACCGGAGTCTTGGCAATGACAGCTTTCGAAGCGGCCTGCTTTTGACCCTGGCTTGTGCCCTGGCAGCGATTCGCATGGGGGCCGTCACAGAGCATTTTTCTCTCTTTTTGGGCGTCCTCTTTCTCTATGCCGGAGCGGGATTCGCCCAGTCCGCTCTTCAGATTCTCCTCCTGAAAAGAAAGTTCTGGTATTTGCCCCTGCTCTTTGCCATTTTGACCGCAATTTGCGCGATTCTTCTGATTCTGGATCCCGGAGCCTTTATCAGCGGCAAGTTCGAGAGGGTCTGTTTTGCCATGGTATTTGTCGGAGTCATGGGGATCTTCTCGCAAATCTTATCCCTGATGCAGCTTCTTTTCAGCAGACACCTGGAGAAGAAGGAGTTCAGGCGGATGCAGGAGGCAAACCGCAGCTTCATGGCGGATGAATCTACGGAAGTGATTGCGGATGGAGCTGAGGCAGGGGATATAGCTTCAGAGGATGACATGCAGATCCTTTCGGAGGATGAGTCGGAGTAGAAGGCCATGCGCCGTTCACAAAATATTCATATTTTTATTGCCTTTTTCCCTTGAAGTGTTCCGGGTGAAAAACTAATATAGTCCTATGAGTTAGCACTCTATTTTAACGAGTGCTAATAACTAGACATCAAGGAGGTTATTACATGAAATTAGTTCCCTTATCTGACAGAGTTGTTCTGCAGCAGGTTGAGGCAGAGGAGAAGACCGCTTCCGGCATTCTTCTGTCATCCGCGTCCCAGGAGAAGCCCCAGGAAGCTCTGGTTGTAGCTGTTGGGCCCGGAGGTCTGGTGGATGGCAAAGAGGTCACCATGCAGGTCAGCCAGGGACAGAAGGTCATTTATTCCAAGTATGCCGGCACAGAGGTGAAGCTGGACGGTCAGGAATATGTCATTGTCCGCCAGAACGATATTCTCGCTGTTGTAGAGTAAGGTTTTCTGTTTTCGATGAGTTTGCATCAATTACTGTGAAAGAAGGTAAGAAAAATGGCTAAGGAAATTAAGTTTGGAGCGGAGGCCAGGGCGGCTCTGCAGTCCGGTGTAGACCAGCTGGCTGACACGGTGCGGGTCACCCTCGGTCCCAAGGGGCGCAATGTCGTCCTTGACAAGTCCTATGGCGCACCCCTGATCACCAATGACGGAGTCTCGATCGCCAAGGAGATTGAACTGGAGGATCGCTTTGAGAACATGGGCGCTCAGCTTGTGAAGGAGGTCGCCACCAAGACCAATGACGTTGCCGGCGACGGAACCACAACGGCGACAGTTTTGGCTCAGGCTATGATTCACGCCGGTATGCGCAACCTGGCTGCGGGCGCCAACCCCATCGTACTGCGCAAGGGTATGAAGAAGGCAACCAATGTTGCCGCAGACGCTCTGGTTGAGATGTCTTCTCCGGTTGCGTCCAAGGATCAGATCGCCAAGGTTGCGGCGATTTCCGCCTCCGATGAGCAGGTCGGCGAGATGGTTGCAGACGCCATGGAGAAGGTCTCCAATGACGGAGTCATCACTATTGAGGAATCCAAGACCATGCAGACGGAGCTGGATGTGGTCGAGGGAATGCAGTTCGACCGCGGTTATATCAGCTCTTATATGGTGACCGATACGGACAAGATGGAAGCTGTATTGGACGATCCCTATATTCTGATTACGGATAAGAAGATCTCCAATATCCAGGAGATCCTGCCCCTCTTGGAGCAGATCGTACAGCAGGGACAGAGACTTTTGATCATCGCTGAGGACGTCGAGGGAGAGGCTCTGACAACCCTGATCCTCAATAAGCTTCGCGGCACGTTCAATGTGGTTGCCGTCAAGGCTCCCGGCTATGGCGACCGCCGCAAGGAGATGCTGCAGGATATCGCAATTCTGACCGGCGGCACGGTGATCTCTTCTGAGCTCGGTCTTGAGCTCAAGGAGACGACCATGGATCAGCTGGGTCGCGCCAAGAGCGCCAAGATCACCAAGGAGAACACCACTCTGGTAGATGGAGCCGGTGATAAGGATGCCATTGCTGCCAGAATCAAGCAGATTCGTGGTCAGATTGAAGAGACCACTTCCGACTTTGACCGCGAGAAGCTGCAGGAGCGCCTGGCCAAGCTGGCAGGCGGCGTCGCTGTAATCCGCGTGGGCGCAGCCACCGAGACAGAGATGAAGGAAGCCAAGCTTCGCATGGAGGATGCCTTAAATGCGACCCGTGCCGCAGTGGAAGAGGGAATTATCGCAGGAGGCGGTTCCGCTTATATCCACGCTGCCAAGAAGGTGCACGATTTGGCCGAGCAGCTGGAAGGCGATGAGAAGACGGGCGCTCAGGTTATCGAGAAGGCCCTGGAAGCTCCCCTTTTCTACATCGTTGACAACGCCGGTCTCGAGGGATCCGTTATCATCAACAAGGTCAGAGAGTCTGAAATCGGCTTTGGATTTGACGCTTATCATGAGAACTATGTCGACATGGTAGAGTCAGGGATCCTGGATCCGGTCAAGGTTTCCAGAACCGCTCTTCTCAACGCGGCGTCTGTTGCCAGCACCCTGCTCACAACAGAGTCTGTCGTTGCCGACATCAAGGAGGATACACCGGCCATGCCCGCCGCTGCACCCGGAATGATGTAATGTCATTCGCAGGATAAGTTTTTCCAATCTGAGAGATCTCTTCGAACGCGACCATATTCTGGCCGCGGTTGGAGAGGTCTCTTTGCTTTTATTTTGTGTGACTGCATATTTGTTTTTCCGATGCTTTTTGGCGTGAACCGGCCCGGGTCATTTACAAGGTTGGCCCGGCTTTTTTGCACCTACTTGTCCAGACCTTTTACATGTCGGGCTTCAGCAGCTTCGTTGCGTGAACTCTGTGTATATGCTAGTATTAGACGCGTGTGAAAAGCCATGAGTGGACGCAAGAAACAGAAGGATACAGGCAATGAGCAGAGTGGCAGTTGCAACGGATTCAAACAGCGGCATTACGCAGGAAGAGGCGAAAAGACTTGGCGTCACGGTCCTGCCGATGCCTTTTTATATTGACGGACAGCTTTACCTGGAAGGAGTTGATCTGAGTTCTGAGGAATTCTATAAGAAACTGACCTCAAGCCGGGACATTTCAACCTCCATGCCTGCTGTCGGCGATGTCATGGACTGCTGGAACAGACTTCTTAAGGATTATGAGGAAGTGGTCTATATTCCCATGTCTTCCGGACTTTCTTCCTCCTGCCTGACGGCCAGGAACTTCGCTGAGGAGGAGGAATATCAGGGGAAGGTGTTTGTCGTCGACAATCACCGGATTTCCGTCACACTGAAGCTCTCTGTTATCGAAGCTAAGAAAATGGCTGACGCCGGAAAGTCCGCCGATCAGATTCGCCGGGTTCTCGAGAAGACGGCGCATGAGTCATCGATCTATATTACGCTGGATACCTTAGAGTATCTGAAGAGAGGCGGACGGCTCACCCCGGCGGCCGCGATGATCGGGACCCTGCTTCACATCAAGCCGGTGCTGCAGATCCAGGGAGAGAAGCTTGACACCTTTGCCAAGGCCAGAACGATAAAACAGGCAAAGCAGATCATGTTAGACGCGGTCGCGTCCGATCTCAGGAATCGTTTTGCCGGATTGCCCATGTCTGACATCACGATATCCATGGCCCACATTCAGAGCAGGGAGGAGGCAGACCTCTTCCGGCAGGAGGCGAGGGCTCTCTGGCCGGATCAGGAGATTATCATTGATCCCCTGCCGTCGAGCATCGCCTGTCATCTGGGCCCGGGCGCTCTTGCGATCACCTGCACCAGGAATCTGGATGATTCCTATTATGCGTAAGCTGTTCTATAGATACAGGAGGATTTGTCATGGTTAAAGCAGTCGTTGGAGCCAATTGGGGCGATGAGGGCAAGGGAAAGATCACGGATACCCTGGCAGATGACGCCGATGTTGTCATCCGCTTTCAGGGCGGCGCCAATGCCGGTCACACCATCGTCAACGAGTATGGAAAGTTCGCCCTGCACACCATGCCCTCCGGCGTCTTTCATCCCAGTATCATGAATATCATCGGCAACGGTGTGGCCTTCGATATCGAGAAGTTTATGGCGGAACTGGATGACGTCACATCCAAGGGTGTGCCTGTTCCTCAGATTATGGTCTCAGACCGTGTGCAGGTGCTCATGCCCTACCATGTCACGTTCGACTCTCTGGAGGAGGCCCGTCTGGCAGGCAAGTCCTTCGGGTCCACAAAGTCCGGTATCGCCCCCTTTTATTCCGACAAGTACGCTAAGATTGGCTGGCAGATCAATGAATTCTATCAGAGCGATGAGGTCCTGAGAGAGAAGATTGCCCGTATTGCAGCGATCAAGGACACCATGCTGGTTCACCTCTACGATGCGGATCCCATTGATCAGGAGGCGCTTTTGACCTGGATCAAAGAGATGAGAGATCGCGTCAAGCCCTATCTTGGCAACGTATCCCTCTACCTGGATCGGGCAATCAGGGAGAACAAGACCATCCTTCTCGAGGGACAGCTTGGGACGATGAAGGATCCCGATCACGGAATCTATCCCATGGTCACTTCCTCCTCACCCCTGGCGGCCTATGGGGCTATCGGCGCCGGAATCCCCCCCTATGAGATCAAGAAGATCGTCGTCGTCTCCAAGGCCTATTCCTCCGCGGTCGGCGCCGGCGAATTCGTCTCAGAGATCTTTGGCGACGAGGCGTCCTCCCTGCGAAATCACGGCGGGGATGGCGGTGAGTATGGGGCGACAACCGGACGCCCGCGCCGGGTCGGCTGGTATGACTGCGTCGCCTCAAAGTACGGCTGCCGTCTGCAGGGATGCACGGATGTGGCATTTACGGTATTGGATGATCTGGGATACCTGGATCAGATTCCTGTCTGTGTGGCCTATGAACTGGATGGCAGGCAGATCAGGGAGTTTCCAGTGACCAAGGATCTGTCCCGCTGCAGGCCTGTCTATCAGTATTTCAAGGGCTGGAAGTGCGATATCCGCGGAATTAAGAATTTTGAGGACCTGCCCAAAGAGGCCAGGGACTATGTCAATTTTATCGAGGCAGAGTTGGGCTATCCCATTACAATGGTGTCCAACGGACCTGCTCGTGAAGACATTATCTATCGCCAGTCTCCCCTGAAGAAGTAAGAGGAAAGAGGATTCCCATGCAGTATAACTTCAAGAAAATCGAGCCCAAGTGGCAGAAGCGCTGGGCGGACGCTCAGATCTTTCAGGCCGTTGACTTCGCGGATCGGCCCAAGTGGTATGGCCTGGTAGAGTTTCCTTATCCCTCCGGCGCAGGGATGCATGTCGGACATATTAAGGCCTATTCCTCCATCGAGGTCCTGGCCAGAAAACGCCGGATGCAGGGTTATAATGTTCTCTTCCCCATCGGATTTGATTCCTTTGGCCTTCCGGCGGAGAACTATGCCATCAAGACCAACACGCATCCGCATGTGATTACGGAGAAGAATATCGAGCATTTTTCCGAGCAGCTTCGCAGAGTGGGTTTTTCCTTTGACTGGGACAGGTGCTTCGCGACCAGCCGGCCAGACTATTATAAGTGGACCCAGTGGATCTTCCTGCAGCTCTACAAGCATGGTCTGGTATTCCGCTCCAAGACGCTTGTGAATTACTGCCCCAACTGCAAGGTCGTCCTCTCCAACGAGGATTCTCAAGGGGGCAAGTGTGATATCTGCGGTTCGGATGTGGTTCAGATGTCCAAGGACGTCTGGTTTTTGCGCATTACAGACTATGCGGACAAGCTGTTGGACGGCCTGAATGATGTGGATTATCCGGACTCCGTCAAGCAGCAGGAGATATCATGGATCGGGAAGTCCGAGGGGACCTTCGTCAATTTCCCCGTCGCCGACAGCGAGGGGAAAGCCCTGGGCGACAGCAGGCTGGAGGTCTATACGACTCGCTGTGACACCCTCTACGGGGTCACCTTCATGGTCTGCGCCCCTGAACATCCCATTTTGGATCAGTACAGGGATCGTATCAGCAACTGGGATGACATCGCCGGCTATCGCAGGGAGTCATCCAAAAAGACCGAGTTCGAGAGAACGCAGCTTGTCAAGGACAAGACCGGGGTCAGGATTGATGGACTGACAGCCATAAACCCCATCACGGGGGAAGAGATCCCGATTTTCATCTCCGACTATGTCATGATGGGCTATGGTACCGGGGCGATCATGGCTGTGCCTGCGCATGATCAGAGAGACTGGGAATTTGCCAGGAAGTTCGGCGTCAGGATCATCCCTGTGATCGAGGGAGGAGATATCGAGACGGAGGCCTATACCGGCGAGGGCCCCATGATCAACTCCGGCATTTTAAATGGCCTGACCAATAAGAAGGACTCCATTGCCAGAATGCAGACCTATCTCAGGGAGCACGGCCTGGGTCACAAGGGAGTTCAGTACAAAATGAAGGACTGGGCCTTCAACCGTCAGCGCTACTGGGGAGAACCCATTCCCCTGGTTCACTGCCCTGACTGCGGCGTCGTTCCCCTGCCGGAGGACCAGCTGCCCCTGACCCTGCCTGATGTGGAGAATTTTGAGCCGGGCACGGATGGGCAGAGCCCTCTTGCCAGGATCGATTCCTTTGTCAATTGTACCTGCCCCAACTGCGGCAAGCCCGCCAAGAGAGAGACGGATACCATGCCCCAGTGGGCAGGCTCTTCCTGGTACTTCCTGCGCTTTACAGACGCCCACAATGACAAGGCTTTCGCGGATCGCAAGAAGCTCGATTACTGGATGCCCGTCGACCACTACAACGGCGGTATGGAACATGTCACAAGGCATCTGCTCTACTCCAGGTTCTGGCATCATTTTCTCTATGATATCGACCAGGTCGGATGCCCGGAGCCCTACGCAAAGAGAACCTATCAGGGACTGATCTTAGGGCCGGACGGGGAGAAGATGTCCAAGTCCAAGGGCAATGTCATCGATCCCTTGGATATTGTCAGAGATTACGGGGCGGATACTCTGCGGACCTATGTGATGTTCATGGGAGACTACGCGTCCGCTGCCCCCTGGTCCGACGAGTCCTTAAACGGCTGCCGCCGTTTTCTGGACCGCGTCAGCAGGTTTGACGAGATCGCGACTCTTGACAGGGAGAATCCAGCCATTGAGGTCTCTTTACACAAGGCGATCAAGAAGGTGTCAAATGACATTGAGAATATGAAGTTCAACACGGCGATCGCAACCCTCATGGCTCTGACCAATGAGTTCCAGAAGGCCGGCGCTGTGACCAGGGATGACGTCAGGATTTTCCTGCAGCTTTTATCCCCCTTCGCGCCCCATCTGACCGAGGAGATGTGGGAGAGCATGGGCTACAATACGGATGGTACAAGCTTCTGCACCACATCCTCCTGGCCTGTTTATGATGAGGATAAGACCAAAGACGCGACTGTAAAAATGGGCGTTCAGGTCAACGGCAAGGTCCGCGGCAGCATTGAGATTGCAAACGGCGCCTCCAGAGATGAGGTTTTGGCTGCCGCCAGAGCGGAGGAGAATGTCGCCAGGTATCTTGCGGCCGGCACTCTTGTCAAGGAGATCTATGTTCCCGGTAAGATCATCAATTTTGTCGTGAAGTAGGCAGATTATTTCGGTAAGATCATCAACTTTGTTGTGAAGCAGGAGGTTTTTATCCTATATGATTCAACTTTCCGAGCAGGTGAATCCGGATTATATCATCCTGGTGGAGGACATTCTCTCTGACGCGGATTTTCAGAGTCTGGAGCAGTATCGTCAGCACATCAGCTCCAACCGCCTCCAGCACAGCATCAATGTCTCCTATCTGTCCTGGTGGCTGGCCAGGAAGATGAATGCCGACGAGCGCATGGCCGCGCGGGCAGGCCTCCTGCATGATTTCTGCATGTATGACTTTTATGATCCGGCAAATGCCTGCAATGAGTCCCAGCTTCTGCACCACCCCAAGGTTGCCGCAGAGACCAGCAGGTCTCATTTTGAGATCAGTCAGATTGAGTACGAGGCGATCCTGACCCATATGTATCCCTTCGGGCCCAGGCCCCTCTCTAAGGTAGGATGGATTGTCTCCCATGCGGATAAGATGTCCGCCTTCTCGGAGATGACCCATGTCAGGCTTGGTTTGAACCGGAGGGGACGATTGATCCCGCTCTGCGGAAATTGCGCTTGATCCTATAAGTGAAAGGAAAAGACAGATGGCTTTATTTGATGAGTGGAAGAAAATCGCTTATAACGAGAATCAGCCCAGCCAGGCCCTGCAGGCCTTCTGGGACGATTATTTCAAGAAGGAGAAGTCTGTCTACGAGATCCTTTTGGCAGACCCCGACAAGGTCGTTGAGGGCAGCGTCAGGGAGCTTGCGGACCGGTTCGGCATCACGGTTCTTGAGATGACCGGATTTCTGGACGGGATCAATGAGAGCCTTCTGACTCCGAATCCGGTTGAGACCATCGAGGAGGACAGCAGGGTTTCTCTGGCATTTGATAAGGAACGCCTCTATAAAAATATGGTCGACGCCCGTGCCGACTGGCTCTATGAGCTTCCCCAGTGGGATAAGATCTTCTCCGCGGAGAAGAAGAAGGAGCTCTACCGCGAGCAGAAGCAGTCAACGACGGTTGTCAAGCCAAAGAAAATCGGCAGAAATGATCCCTGTCCCTGCGGGTCCGGCAAGAAATATAAGTTCTGCCACGGAAGAAAAGGGGCTGAGCCGCTGCCCGGCTACGAGCAGGCATGACTCTGCCCTAGTCGGCCGCAAAGATCACGCCTTCACTGCTGAATTCACGGATCTTTGCCTGGGAGTACACTTCGTAGCCCATCGCGCGGTACTTATCGCCGCCGCCCTGGAAGGCCTTTTCGATGGCAATACCAATGCCTGCCACCTGGGCATGGGCCTGATCACAGAGGTCGATCAGACCGCCCAAAGCCTGGCCGACTGCCAGGAAGTCGTCAATGATGAGAACCCTGTCTCCGTCGGCCAGGAATTTTTTGTCGACGCGGATGGTGTATTCTCTCTTCTTGGTGTAAGAATAAACCTTAGAACTATAGACATTGTCTCCCAGGGTGACGGAGGCAATTTTTTTTGCGAAAACCAGGGGGACCTTCAGGGCATAGGCGGCCGTCAAAGCCATGGCGATTCCGGAGACTTCCAGGGTCAGAACCCTGGTGATCCGCCGATCCTGAAAGTGTTTGGCAAAGTCATGCCCCATAGCCATCATAAGCTGCGGATCTACCTGGTGGTTGAGAAAATGGTCTACCTTCAGAATGTTTCCGGGGAGAATCCGTCCCTCGTCTGTGATGCGGTCTTCTAAGAGTTTCATGCATTTTCCTTTCTTGCGGGCAGAATAACGTTGAGGATCAGAGCGGCCAGGGTTCCGGTGGAAATGCCGGAAGAGAAAATCATCTGCAGAGCCTGGGGCAGGTTCTTGAGAATCTCGGGACGAACCGTCACACCGATTCCCAGGGCAAGTGAGACGGAAATGATCAAAAGCTCACGGTCGCCCAGATGGATGGAGGAAAGGGTCTTGATCCCCTGCGCGGCAACCAGACCGAACATGATGACGCCGGCGCCGCCCAGAACAGGCTGGGGCATTACAGAGATCAGGGCGGCGAATTTGGGGAGAACACCCATGACAGCCAGAAGAATCCCGGACAGCATCATGACTCTTCTGGAGGCGACCTTGGTCAGGGTGATCAGGCCGACATTCTGAGAGAAGGAAGTGTTGGGGCCGGCGCCAAAGAGGCCGGAGATGGCGGAACCGACCCCGTCCGCCAGGACGCCTGCGGCGACGCGGTCAGAGGAGAGACGGCTGTGTGAGGATTCTCCGATGGCGATCACGATACCGACCGTTCCAATGGTGGATACCAGATAGGCGGGAACGAAGGCCAGGGTTGAAGCCAGGTCAAAATGAAAGCCATAGCGGAAAATCATAGGGATGGAGAACCAGGAGGCGGATGTGACCTGTCCCAGATCAACCATTCCCAGGGGGATACAGATCAGGTAGCCGAAGACCATGCCGACGAAGACCGCGGCGGACTTGAGAATTCCCCTGCCGAAGTGGTTTAAGAAGAGGGTAAAGAGCATGACGACAAGGGCGACAGCCAGATTGCGCAGGGAGGCATAGTCTGCGGCTCCGGATCCTCCCGCGGCCCAGTCCATGCTGACAGGGAGCAAGGTGATTCCGATCAGAGAGACGACGGTTCCGGTAATGAGGGGAGGGAAAAAACGCATCAGCGGTCTGATAAAGCGACTCAGGATGATCTCGACGGCAGATCCGGTTATGGTCGCGGCCACAATGCCCGCGATCCCGAACTGTGCCCCCACGGAAATCGTCGGATTGACAAAGGTGAAGTCGGTCCCCATCATGCCGGAGACCCGGGAGCCGACAGGTCCGATCCCTTTGGACTGAATGAAAGTCGTGAGCCCCGACGCGAAAATTGTCGCGGAAACCATGATCGTTGTCTGCTCGACAGAGAAATTGAGGGCATTACAGACTACCAGGGGAACGGCAATGATCCCGGCGAAGGCGGCCAGAATGTGCTGGAAGGCAAGAAGGAAAGAGAGGCCGAGGGGAGGATTGTCCTCGATGCCGTAGAGAAGCTCATCCTGGTTCTGATTCATAGGACCTTCATCTCGATTCTGATTCATAAGAACTCCTTTTTCTGTAACTAACTGCTGCTGATAGATTCATTTGACAACCGGCTCACTGACCGAGAAGAAGCTGCAGACTCCGATAAAAACCGGGGTAGGAGACGCTGACACAGTCCGGATCATCCAGATGAACCGGGCCGTCGGCGAGCAGAGAGGCGACAGCGAAGGTCATGGCGATCCGATGATCGTGGCAGGTGACAATATCAGTCCCCCTGAGTGACGCGCCGCCGCAAATCACCATGCCGTCATCCGTACCTGTCACAGATACTCCCATGGCGGAAAGGTTTTTTACCATGGACTCAATGCGGTCGGACTCCTTGACGCGAAGCTCGTGGGCGTCGGCAATGGTGGTCTCACCCTCGGCACAGGCCGCCATGAGTGCGATGACGGGGATCTCATCGATCAGTCTTGGGATGATGGGGCCGTCGACTCTGGTGCCATGCAGCCCGGCAGAGCGGACGAAAAGATCCGCCACCGGCTCCTGCGAGACGGTGTGAGGATTGATTTCTTCAATGTCAGCCCCCATTGCCCTGGCAATATGCAAAATCCCGTCCCGGGTCGGATTGATGTTGACATTTTCGATGATGATTTCCGAACCCGGGATGATCGAGGCTGCCGCGATCCAGTAGGCGGCGGAAGAGATATCTCCGGGCACATGGATCTTCTGGCCGGTCAGGTCTGGATTTGGGGATATGCTTACCGTCAGTCCGTCTTCGATCAGATCGGCGCCGAAGGCGCGGAGCATGCGCTCAGAGTGGTCTCTGGACTTGGCGGGTTCTGTCACAGAGGTCTTTCCCTGGGCGTAGAGTCCGGCCAAAAGGACAGAGGACTTGACCTGGGCGGAGGCAAGGGGAGAGAGATAGGCAATTCCTCTCAGTGCGGAGGGCTCGATATCCAGGGGGGCGCAGCCGTCGTCCCTGCGCGACCTTATCCTGGCTCCCATGGCATGCAGAGGATCAATAATACGGGTCATAGGCCGCCTCCGAATCGAGGCGTCGCCAGTCAGAGAGGAGGGAAAGCTTTGCCCGGCCAGAATGCCGGACATGAGGCGGGCTGTGGTGCCGGAATTGCCCACATTCAGAATTTCTTTGGGCTGCTGCAGGCCGTGAAGGCCACCGCCTAAGATACGGATGTGATCCCCCTCCTGGATGATATCAACCCCCAGCTGACGAAAGCATGCGATGGAGGACCGGCAGTCCGCTCCATCTAAGAAGCCAAAGAGCTCCGTCATCCCCCGGGCGATAGAACCGAGCATGATCCCCCGGTGAGAGATGGACTTGTCTCCCGGAATTCTGATCCTGCCGTGAAGTGACTGTGGCATATCCTGTCCTTTCTCTCAGCGCCTGTGAATGGTGTAGTGATGGGCGGCGAGCAGCCGCATGGCCTGCTCCATGGCGTCCTCGTCGTAGAACTCGAGCTTTAATACGCCGTCCGAGAACTCGCGGTTGTGTACAATACCAATATTGCGGATACTGATTCTGCCTGCGCTCAGGATGGATGCGACGGAGGCAATACCGCCGATCTCGTCGATCAGATCGCAGTAGAATTCATAGATATCCGGGAGAGCGCCCTTGCCACGGATGGGGAGGGAGTCCCGGTATTCCTTGGCATCCGCGAAGAGTCTGCGGATCTGCTCCCCGTCCCCCGCGGCAATTTTCTCCCGGAACTGGTCCAGCTGCCTGCGATATGCCTCGAAAAGGACAAGAATCTCATCCCGATTGGCTAGGCAGATATGCTCCCACATGAGGGGGGAGGAGGAGGAGATGCGGGTGATATCCCGAAAGCCGCCGGAGGCAATGGCCTTGAGCGTATTCTTATCATCGTCGGACGCCTGGACAAAGTTGACAAGAGACGCGGAGATGATATGGGGCAGGTGGGAAATGGCCGCAGTCGCGTGATCGTGCTCTCTGGGATCCATGAGCATAATTTTGGCGCCGAGGGACTTGATAAAGGAAGAAAATTCTCTGACCCGATCGGATCGGATATCGTCTGTGTGCGTGATCAGATAGTACGCGTTCTCAAGCAGATTGTCTTTGGCGTGTTCATAGCCGATCAACTCCGCCCCCGCCATAGGGTGGCCGCCGATGAAGTTGGAGCTTAAGCCCTCCTCGGTGACAGCCTTTCGGATCTGGCCCTTGACAGAGGAGACGTCCGTGATGATACTGTCGGCTTGAATCAGGTCCTTAAGCTGCCTTAAGTAGGAGATGTTCACACCGACCGGAGCGCAGAGAAAAATCAGGTCACACTGGCCGAAAGAAGAGAGGGGAAGGGCCTGTCTGTTGCGGATAATCCCCTCTTTATGGGCCATGGCAAGAGACGCGGCATTCGGATCATTGGCGATGATCTCGATTGTTGGGTGTTTTTTGCGAATGGTCTTGGCAATGGATCCTCCGATCAGACCCAGGCCCAGAAAACCGATCATTTGATAGCTCATGATTCTCTCCTTAACTTTACTTATCCTAGCAGAAAACCACATTCTCTTCTATATAAGACTTTCCCCTGTCAGAGTTTTCCTGTCGGTAAAATATCAGATAATTTTCTGCTGATTTGCTTGTCTGCCTTTTGTTCATTCAATATAGACAAATTACATTGCGCAGGCGAAGAGAAATGAGTAAAATTTAACTATAAAATTTCAAATAAGGAGGGTGCTGTATGAGGGTTTTTACCAGTGATAAAATTCGCAACGTCGTTTTGCTGGGCCACGGAGGTTCCGGCAAAACCTCTCTGGCGGAGTCCATGGCCTACTTATCCGGTCTCAAGGACAAGGCGGGGAGCGTCGAGGCGGGCAATACCATCAGCGACTATGACGGGGTCGAAAAGAAGCATAAGTTTTCTGTGCACTTGTCCCTGTTGCCCCTGATCTGGGGGGAGACCAAGATCAATCTTTTAGATACTCCCGGCTACCCCGACTTTGTGGGAGAGGTAGAAGAGGCGGTCTCTGTCGCTGACGCCGCGGTTATCGTAGTCTCCGGGAAAAACGGAATTGAAGTCGGCACCAGGAAGGCCTGGAATCTCTGTGAGAAATATCACCTGCCAAGAATTATTTTCGTGACCGATATGGATATCGATGAGGCCTCTTACCGTCAGGTGATTGAAGACCTGCAGGCCCTCTACGGCAAGAAGATCGCCCCCTTCCACCTCCCTATCCGGGAGAACGGTCAATTCGTCGGATATGTCAACATCATCCAGCAGAAGGCAAAGCGCTGGAACGCGACCGGCGGCATTGACAAGATGGATGTGCCGGACTATTCCTACGAGAATCTGGACCAGTTCCGCGAGGTTCTTCTGGAGGCGGTTGCGGAGACCTCTGAGACCTACATGGACCGCTATTTCAACGGGGATACCTTCTCGGAGGATGAAATCCGTCAGGCCATGCGGGTCAGTGTGATTGACGGCTCTGTCGTTCCAGTCATGATGGGATCGAATCTGAGTCACCGGGGGATGTACACTCTGATGGCGGACATCGTGAAATACTTCCCCTCACCGGACCGCAGATCCTGTGTGGGCATTGACCCGAAGACGAATGAAGCCTTTGAGGCCGACTACGACTTCTCCAAGCCCAAGAGCGCCTATGTGTTTAAGACCCTGGTAGATCCTTTTGTGGGACAGTACTCTATGATCAAGGTGAACTCCGGCGTCCTCAAGACAGATGATCTGCTCTACAACGCGGGCAGGGACAGAGAGGATAAGATTGGCAAGATCTATCTTTTGACCGGATCCAAGGCCCAGGAGGTTCCTGAGCTGCACGCCGGAGATATTGGGGCTTTAAGCAGGGTCGCCGACCTGTCCACAGGCGACAGTCTTTCGACAAGGGCGCATCCTGTCACCTATCTGCGTCCGGTCACCAGCAAGCCCTACTGTTATCTGGCCTATCAGGCAGAGAAGTCAGGAGATGATGACAAGCTGCAGCAGGCCCTGCAGAAGATAGCCAGAGAGGATCTGACCCTGCGCACACAGGGCGATCCGGCGAATCATCAGTCGCTGATTTATGGGATTTCCAGAGCTCACCTGGAGCTGATTGCAGAGATTTTAGCGGATAAGTACAAGCTGACCATGCTTCTCGACAAGCCCCTGGTCGCTTACCGGGAGACCATTTTAGGCAAGTCCGACGTGGAGTATAAGCATAAGAAGCAGACGGGCGGACACGGCCAGTACGGACATGTCAAGATGACCTTTGAGCCATCCGGCGATCTGTCTGTTCCATTCGTCTTTGAGGAGAAGGTTGTGGGAGGATCTGTTCCCAAGAACTATTTCCCGGCTGTAGAGAAGGGGCTGGCCGAACGGGTTTTAGAGGGACCGCTTGCCGGCTACCCGATTTACGGAGTCAAGGCGACCCTCTATGACGGCTCCTACCATCCGGTTGATTCCTCCGAGGCGGCCTTTAAGACGGCAGCGTCCATGGCTATGAAGGAGGGCATCCTGCAGGCGAAGCCCATCCTCTTAGAGCCGATTGCCTCTCTTGAGGTCACCGTGGCGGATGAGCGCATCGGAGATGTGATGGGGGATTTGAACAAGCGAAGGGGAAGGGTTATGTCCCTGGATTCTATCGAGGGAGGCTATCAGGTTGTCCGCGCGGAAGTACCCTATTCCGCCCTCTATGAGTATGGAACCAACCTGCGCTCTCTGACCTCAGGGGACGCGAGCTACTGCTACGAGTTCCTGCGCTATGATCCCTGCCCGGCTGACGTGCAGGAGGCGCAGATCAGCATCCGGTCGGCTCAAAATGCTTGAAAAAAGACTTTCCTGTGTTAAAATTTCTACAAGCGTTTGATTGATGATCAGGCAGCCATTCGCTGCCTGATTTTTTTGAAGGAGACAGCTATGGCAAGAATTCAGATGACGACGCCTCTGGTTGAAATGGACGGCGATGAGATGACCAGAGTCCTCTGGAAGATGATCAAGGAGGAGTTGATCCTTCCCTATATTGAGCTCAAGTCGGATTACTACGATCTTGGCCTTGTCAACCGGGATCAGACCGACGATCAGGTCACCGTTGATTCCGCGAAAGCCAGTCTGAAGTACGGAGTTGCGGTCAAGTGCGCGACCATCACCCCAAACGCTGCCCGTGTCCAGGAGTATAAGCTCAAGCGGATGTACAAGAGCCCAAACGGAACGATTCGGGCGATTCTGGATGGAACCGTCTTTCGCGCTCCCATCCTGGTCAAGGGAATCAGCCCCAATGTCAGAAGCTGGAACAAGCCCATTACCATTGCCCGTCATGCCTATGGAGATGTCTACAAGGCCTCTGAGATGAAGATCCCTGGATCCGGCAGGGTGGAACTGGTCTATACCTCCTCAGACGGTCATGAAAAGCGGGTTCTGGTGCACGACTTTGACGGACCGGGTCTGGTGCAGGGACAGCATAATCTCATCGCCTCAATTGAGTCCTTTGCCAGAGCCTGCTTCACATTCGCTCTCGACAGGAGACAGGATCTGTGGTTCGCGACCAAGGACACTATCTCCAAGCAATACGACCACAGCTTTAAGGATATTTTTCAGTCAATTTATGACAGAGACTACAAGGAGGCCTTCCAACAGGCGGGGATTGAGTACTTCTACACCCTGATTGACGACGCGGTTGCCCGTGTCATGAAGTCGGAGGGAGGTTTTATCTGGGCCTGCAAAAACTACGACGGCGATGTCATGAGCGATATGGTCTCTTCCGCCTTTGGCTCTCTTGCCATGATGACCTCCGTATTGGTGTCCCCCGGGGGCATCTATGAGTACGAGGCTGCTCACGGAACCGTCCAGCGTCATTACTACAGATATTTGAAGGGAGAGGCCACCTCGACCAATCCCATCGCGACCATCTTCGCCTGGACCGGCGCTCTGAGAAAGAGGGGAGAACTGGATCATATTCCGGATCTGGTCGCATATGCCGACCGGATGGAGGCGGCATCTTTGGCCACGATTGAATCAGGACAGATGACCGGAGACCTGGCGAGGATCACGGATCTTACGGATCCTCAGGTGCTCGACTCAAGGTCATTTATCCGGGCGATTCGAGCGAATTACGAGAAGCAGAACTGAGGAGTGTCTTCATGATCCTTTCCTGTCAGAATCTCTCCAAGTCCTTCGGAGAGGAAGTTATCCTGGACAGAGTCTCCTTTCAGATGGAAGCCGGCGAAAAATACGCGATCGTGGGCCCGAACGGCTGCGGCAAGTCGACTCTGCTCAAAATTATCGTCGGCCAGATGTCCGCGGACGGTGGAAATGTCACCTTTGCCAGAGAGGCAAGTCTTGGCTATCTGGCCCAGTATCAGAAGGACTCCCTGGAGGGGAGCGTACTGGATATCGTTTTGGACTCCTGCCGCGAGTTAATTGAAGAGGAAGACAAATTAAGAGCGATGGAAGCCGGGATGTCCCGGCTGAAGGGAGAGGAGTTAAACCGACTCCTAGAGGACTACCAGACGGCCTCCGAGTCCTTTGAGCGGAGGGGAGGGCTGACCTTTCGCTCCGAGGCGGCCGGTATTTTAAAGGGACTTGGCTTCGGTGAGGAGGACTTTGACAAGAGACCGGATCAGTTATCCGGCGGGCAGCTGACAAGGGTATTTTTAGCCAGGCTGCTCCTCTTAAAACCTGATCTTCTGATTCTTGATGAGCCCATTAATCACCTGGATTTGACTTCCATTCAGTGGCTGGAGACCTTCCTCGTCAATTATCGGGGAGGGCTTTTGATCGTGGCCCATGACCGCTATTTTTTAAACCGGATTGCGGACCATGTGCTTGATCTGTCGAATCACTCCTGTCACTGTTACAGGGGGAATTACAGCTCTTTTGTCGCCCAGAGGGAACTGATCATGGAAACCCGACGGCGGGAGTATGAGAGACAGCAGAAGGCGATTGAGCATCAGGAGGCTGTGATCGATAAGCTCAAACAGTTTAATCGGGAGAAATCGATCCGACGGGCGGAGAGTCGGCAGAAGGCCCTGGATAAGATGGAGACGGTGCAAGAGCCCCTGGAGGAAAGGCATGCGATGCGACTGGAGCTTGCGCCCGAGGAAGAATCCGGCAAAGACGTCCTTGAAATCGAGAACCTGTCTATGGGCTTTGGGGATCAGGAGCTCTTTTGCGGGCTGAACCTCTTGCTTCGGCGAGGGGAGCGGCTGGCGATACTGGGAGACAACGGCAGCGGCAAGACGACCCTGCTTAAGATCATCAACCAAAAGCTCACGGCCAGAAGCGGACGGATCCGGCTCGGAGCCAGGGTCTTCATCGGTTATTATGATCAGGCGCAGCAGGAGCTGGATGATACCAAGACTCTCTTTGAAGAGATGTCGGACGCCTATCCCGGTCTGACCAACACCAGAATTCGAAATGTGCTCGCCGCCTTCCTCTTTACAGGAGACCAGGTCTACAAGAAGATTTCCTCTCTCTCCGGCGGGGAGCGGGGCCGCCTGTCACTGGCGAAACTGATGCTGTCCGGGGCCAATTTTCTGATTTTAGACGAGCCGACCAATCACCTGGATATGGAGTCTAAGGATATCCTGGAGCGGGCTTTAAACGCCTATCAGGGAACCCTTCTCTATGTCTCCCATGACCGCTACTTTGTCAACCGTACGGCGAGCCGAATCCTGGAGCTGGAAGAGGGGCATTTCACAGAGTATCTGGGCAATTATGATTACTTTCTGGCCAAGAAGCAGGAGCTGCAGGGAGAGAATCACAGCGACCGCGGGCAGGCAGATTCTTTCGCTGACGATTCCGGGGACAGCGCTAAGGAGGGTGGCAGGTCAGATTGGGCCGAGCAGAAGAAGCTGGCCGCCGCCCGGCGAAAGCTGGAAAATTCCAGGGCCAAATTGGAGGAGGAGATCTCCGGCAAGGAGGAGCGGGTGATAGAGATCATGCGGCTCTTTGAGGATCCGGACATCGCGAGCAACTCCGCCAGACTCAATGAGCTCTCTGCTGAGCAGGAGAGACTTCAGAATCAGATCGACAGTCTCTATGAGGCTTGGGCCTCCTTAGATGAGGATTGAGAGGAAGAAGAATGGAGAAGAAGACGATTTCCCCGGCGGTGATCCGCCGGCTTCCAAGATATTATCGCTATCTGGGGGAACTGCTGGATCAGGAGGTGGAGGGCATATCCTCCTATGAGCTCTCCAAGCGGATGCACTCAACGGCATCGCAGATCCGGCAGGATCTCAATAATTTTGACAACTTCGGTCATCTGGGTTACGGATATAATGTCAAGAATCTGCGCGACAAAATCGGAGAGATTCTGGGACTGGACCAGTCCCGCAATCTGATTGTGATCGGGGCAGGCCACCTCGGGCAGGCCATCGCCAACTATGCTCAATTCGAGCGCATGGGCTTTACCCTGACCGGTCTCTTCGATATCAATCCCGATCTGGCGGGGAAAAAGGTGCGCGGAATTCCAATTCTGATGCTGGATGATTTAGACCGCTTTGCCCTGGAACACAGGGTTGACATTGCGGCCTTAACCATTCCCAAAAGTGCCGCGCAATCTGTCGCCAGGCGGCTGACAGGACTGGGCGTTCCCGCAATCTGGAATTTTGCCCATGTGGATCTGGAGGTGGGAGAGAAGACGGTTGTGGAAAATGTCCACCTGTCCGATTCTCTCATGGAGCTCTCCTACAATCTGATGAGCCGCAGTCGAGATTCGAAATGAGCAGGCAAGGGGGGAAATACGCGACATGAAGAGAATATATACGGGCAGTCAGGCCAGAGAAGCCGATGTCAGAACCAGTCAATTGCATAAAATTCCCGGGCTTGTTCTGATGGAGCGGGCTGCCCTGTCAGTTTCGGACTACATTGAGGACAAATACGCAAAGCGGACGCGTATTTTATGTCTGGCGGGAACAGGGAACAATGGGGGAGACGCCATGGCTCTCTGCCGCATTCTCTTTGTCAGAGGCTTTGATGTCAGCTACTGCCTCCTGGGGCCGGAGTCCGGGCTGAGTGAGTCGGCGAGGATCCAGTACCAGTCCCTGCTCAGCTACGGTCTGTCTTCCCTGGCTGTCGAAGAGACTGATTTTAAGAGCTTTGACCTGATTGTCGACGGGATTTTTGGAATCGGTCTCTCCAGGGACATTCAAAATCCTCTTGCCAGGCTGATCGGGAAGGTTAACGCGTCGGGCAGGCCGGTAATCGCGATGGACATTCCATCCGGTCTGAACGCGGACACAGGCGCTGTTATGGGAGCCTGTATCCGGGCGGGCGATACCTTCAGCTTTCAGTTTTTAAAGCCCGGGATTCTGCTGGGACAGGGAAGAAGCGTTTGCGGACGGGTGCATCTGCCCGAGATCGGCATCGACGCGCTCGAGACAGGCGCAACCCCTCCCGTCCGTCTGGCTCTGGAGAGAGAAGATCTGGACGGATTTCTTACTGACAGGGACGCGACCGGGAACAAGGGAAGCTTCGGCAAAGTTTTGGTCGTCGCCGGATCAGAGGAGATCTGCGGCGCCGCGGTCCTGTCCTCTAAGGCGGCCCTGCTCTCAGGAGCCGGGATGGTTCGCCTATATACGCATGAGAAGAACCGGACAGTGATTGGAACTGCCTTTCCGGAGGCCCTGATTACGACCTATGGAAATTTGTGGAGCAGGGACGAGGTCAAAGAGGCTATGGATTGGGCCGACAGCATTTTGATCGGGCCGGGGATAGGAAGGTCCGATCGGGCGCGGGAAATGCTCGACTTCGTCTTGTCCGGCCCGGCGCTTCCCGCGGTGATCGATGCCGATGCCTTAAATCTGCTCTCTGAGGAGCCCAACCGCCTCTTAAAGCCCCATGGCAAGTGGATTCTGACCCCACATATGGGGGAGATGGCCCGACTGACCGGGAAAGGCATTTCATGGCTCAAAGAGCACGCGCTGGAAGCGGCGGAGACATTTGCCCGAGATTACCAGGTCGATCTGATTCTCAAGGACGCGACAACAGTCACTGCCCTTCCCTGCGGAAGGACCTATCTCAACAGCAGCGGAAACAGCGGCATGGCGACGGCCGGAAGCGGTGACGTTCTGGCCGGCTTGTGCGCCGGCTATCTGGCTCAGAAGAAAAATCCTGAGGAGGTCGCCGCGTACGCCGTCTTCATCCACGGTATGGCCGGGGATCTGGCCGCAGCCAAAAAGGGAAAAGGGGCCATGATCGCCGGAGATATATTGGAGGCTTTGCCCCAGATCACAAGGGATGGCGGGGCAATGGTCGCAGTTTGATAAAGAGGTTTTCTATGGATCACAAGCGTGTTTGGATGGATATTGATTTGGATGCCGTGCAGGTCAACGTGGACGCCATGTTCGATCGTATGCGGCCGGACTGCAGGATGATGGCTGTCGTAAAGGCAGACGCCTACGGGCATGGGGCGCGGGAGATTGCCGCTCTTCTGGAGCCGGATCAGCGGGTCTTCGGCTATGCTGTCGCCACCGTGGACGAGGCCTATGAGCTGCGCCGCCATCAGATTTCAAAGCCGATTTTGATTCTGGGTTACAGCTTTCCGGAGGAATATCCGGCGATGGTTCGGCTGGGAATACGGCCCGCGATTTTTTCCTATGAGTCAGCGCTTGCCTTTGACCGGGCGGCTTCTCAGGCGGGGATGATTGCCCCTGTCCACATCAAGATCGATACAGGGATGAGCAGGATCGGCTTTCAGGTCAACGAGGAAGACCTGTCGCAGGCTGCCAGGATTGCGCAATTGAAGCATCTGAGAATGGAGGGGATTTTCACCCACTTTGCCAGGGCGGATGAAAAGGACAAGAGCCACGCGTACGCGCAGGCAGAACTCTTTCAGCAGGCGATCGACCGGCTTGAGAGGGCCGGTGTGGAGTTTGAGATACGCCACTGCTCCAATTCCGCCTCAATTATGGAACTGCCCGAGCTGAATATGGATATGGTCCGGGCGGGCATCAGTCTGTACGGACTCTGGCCCTCAGAGGAGATGGATCCGAATTTCCCCCTGTCCGCGGCCATGTCCCTTGGATCTCATATTACGCATATCAAGACCTTGGGGGAGGGCAGGTGTATCTCCTATGGGGGGACCTATCAGGTCAAGGAAAAGGCAAAAATCGCGACCATTCCCGTCGGCTATGCGGATGGCTATGCCCGCGGCCTGTCAAACAGGGGATATGTGCTGATTCAGGGTAAAAGAGCTCCGATTGTCGGCCGCGTCTGCATGGATCAGTTTATGGTGGATGTCAGCGCCTTTGACCATATCGCCGTCGGCGAGAAAGTCACCCTCTTAGGCAAAGACGGAAAAGAGCGAATCAGCCTTGAAGAGCTGGGCCGCCTGTCCGGACGATTTAACTATGAATTTGCCTGTCTGCTGGGGAATCGGAGAATCCCAAAGGTCTTTCATCGAAAGGGTCAGGTGGTCTCTGTCCGTGAGGATTTGCGGTAGGACAGCTCCCGTCTCTTCCTGAAGTAAGTCGGAGGGTGACCTTTTTGGAGCAGACGGAGGGGGAATTTCAGGAGGATGTTCCTGAGATATGTGAATTGGGGATTTCAGCATTGAGAGGAGATCAAATGGATCCGGATGACAGCAGTAAAAACAAATTTTTCTCCCGTCTCTTTCACAGGGATGAAGCATTAAGCGAGGACGAATTTGAGGAGGATCTGATCTCCAAGATCAGGGAGGGACATGAGCAGGGAGTTCTGTCCGCCCGCGAGGTGACGATGATTCGCAATATCTTTGCCTTCGCGGACAAGGACGTCAAGGACATCATGCAGCATCGGTCCAACATTGTCGCGATTGACGGAGAGAGTACCATGCAGGAGGCGGTGGAGCAGATGATTGAGAATCACTACTCCCGCTATCCGGTTTACATCAAAAATCTGGACAACATTATAGGTCTTGTCCACATCAAGGACACCCTGCGCTATGTCGCGGAAGGGCATGACATGTCGGTCAAGCTCCGCGATCTGGAGTATATGGTTCGCCGGGTGATCTTCGTTCCGCAGACGCACTCGATCGATACGCTTTTAGCGCAGATGCAGCACAGGAAGAATCACATGATCCTCGTGCAGGACGAGTACGGACAGACCTGCGGCCTGCTCTCCATGGAGGATGTCATCGAGGAAATCGTCGGCAATATTCAGGATGAATATGATGATGAAGATGAACTTGTCGCCAGACTGGGAGACGGAGCCTACATGATGCAGGGGCCTACCCCTCTGGATACTGTGGCGGACACACTGGGCATCGACCTGTCAGATGAGGAAGCGGAGACTCTAAACGGCTTCCTCCTGGAAAAACTGGGCCGGATTCCGCAGGACCATGAGTCCTTTGACGTCACAGCCAAGGGGTATCACTTTCATGTGATCGATGTGGAGCACATGGTGGCCCTTGGAGTCAGGATCAGCAGGGAGGCCTCCCTTGAAGACGGGGCATCGGCGTGATAAAATAGATTGAAAATTTTATCTGGAAAGGGATATTTCAAACCATGTCAGGACATTCAAAATTCGCCAATATCAAGCATAAAAAAGAGAAGAATGATGCGGCTAAGGGCAAGATATTTACGGTCATCGGACGTGAGATCGCGGTCGCTGTCAAGGAGGGGGGGCCTGATCCGGGCAATAACAGCAAGCTGCGCGATGTCATCGCCAAGGCCAAGGCGAACAATGTTCCCAATGATACCATAGAACGCGGGATCAAGAAGGCCGCGGGAGACGCGGATTCCGTCAACTATATCCAGGCCACCTATGAGGGCTATGGTCCCAGCGGTACAGCTATTATTGTACAGTGTCTGACCGACAACAAGAATCGGACCGCGGCCGATGTCCGCAATGCCTTCAGCAAGGGGCAGGGATCCGTCGGAACACCGGGCTGCGTGTCCTATATGTTCGACGAGAGGGGACAGATTATTGTCGACAAGGAAGCGACGGATATGAGCGCCGACGACATCATGATGATGGCCCTTGACGCCGGCGCCGATGACGTGGAGGAAGAGGACGATTCTTTTGTGATCACAAGCTCTCCCGCGGATTTCTCGGCTGTCAGAGAGGCTCTGGAGAAAGAGGGACTTCCTATGGCAGATGCCTCTGTCACAATGGTTCCCCAGACATATGTACAGCTGACCTCTGAGGAGGACATCCGAAACATTAACCGGATCCTGGACCTGCTGGATGAGAGCGACGATGTGCAGGAGGTCTATCACAACTGGGAAGAGTAAGAGCCGATCATCCGAAGCTGCCGGATCTTTGCGAGGAACAGGGGATATGCGCCTTGCGAATATCCCGCGATTATGAATCAGGAAAGAATGACAAAACCAGGAGGTCGGTCAGGTCTCCTGGTTTATTCATAGGGAATGAACATCAGGGTATGGCAAATCAGAAAAAAAAGCGAACAAGTGCATCGGCGAAGTCATCCGCCGGCAGGAAGAGGGCTGACAAGAGGACTTCTGCGACAGGCAGAAAATCCTCTTCCCCTATCCCAAAGAGCGATCTGTCCGAGATTATCCTCTGGATTATGATTGCGCTTTCTGCGCTGATGTTCATTTCCTGTATCGGCGTCGGGGGAGTCTTCGGATCCTATCTGTCGACCTTCCTCTTTGGAATTTTCGGGCTTGTGGCCTATGTTTTCCCGATTTTTCTCCTTTTTTTGACATTCTTTCTTCTGGCGAATCCGGAGAATTCCTTCGCCTTAAAGAAGGGGCTGGGGCTGGGGCTGATTCTTCTGGATCTGGATATTGTCCTGGAATTGCTGCGCGAGGGTTCCTTCCCGTCCGGCGCGCTCGCCGCCATGCAGTATGCCAGATCCTATCATACGGGCGGAGGCCTGATCGGAGGTTTTTTTACGGCCTATTCGGTCCGCTTTCTGGGGCTGGCGGGAGCCTATATCTTTGTCCTGCTTCTCCTGGCCATCTCCCTGATTCTCGTCACGGAGAAGTCCATCCTGGATAAGCTCCGCGAGGGACAGTCCCGCCTGTCTGTAAGGGCTGAGGACACAAGCAGGGAATACCGGATTCGCAGGCAGATCCGTCTGGAGGAGAAGAAGACCAAGAGGGAAGAGCATCTGGCGGAGCTGGAAGCTCGCCAGACCCAGGCAATGGAAGAGGCTCAGGCGGCAAGAGAAGCCCGCAGACAGACCTCCAGGGACGCTATGCTCCATGATATGACGGTGACAAAAAAAGGAACAGGAGACGGCCGATTCAGCCGCAAGGCAGAGGGAGTCGATTTCAAGAATGCCAGGGTGGATGCTCCCCAGGCCAATCAGGAGTTAAAGACCGATGAAGTCAGGGAAGTGCATATCAATATCTTTGATGAGAACGACCGGACCCGGGTGGACCGCCTGTCGCTGACCTCGCAAGACGCTTTGTCCAAACAGCCTCTGACGATCCACGAGGAGGAAGACGCGCCCGCCTCCAATGAAGAGGTCATTTTCCATACATCCGGGGCATCCGCTGTCAAGATGGACCGGGGCTCTTCCCATACATCCAAGGCATCCGCTGCCAACAGGGACGAGAATCCTGTCAAGTTGACTGAGTTGAATCCGGGGTCAGAGCAAGATGACGAAGATAGCTTGGGGGATGATTATGCCGACGCGCAGGCTGTCAGCCCGGAGCGGCTTATGGTCAAGCCCGGTTCGGCTTCTTCAGACAGGGGAAGAAAAGAGATCCCCGGTGCGGACCTGCCCGGAGCTCTGTCCTCCGGGGCCGCGGGGTCTTTGGCCGCGATTCGCCATGAGGACGCTGTTCTGGAGGCAAGCAAAGCGAAATTGCCGCGGGAGGCCTATTCTTTTCCTCCGATCAGTCTTTTGTCCAGGGACAAGTCTGGTCCGTCCGGGAATCGGAGAACGGGACTTGAGAAGACTGCGCACAAGCTGGAGACCGTCCTGCATAACTTCGGGGTGAACGCGCATGTGACGGATGTCTCCGTCGGTCCTGCTGTCACCCGCTATGAAATTCAGCCGGAGATCGGAGTCAAGGTCTCGAAGATCGTCAATCTGGCGGATGATATCAAGCTGAATATGGCTGCCTCCGACATTCGTATTGAGGCCCCCATTCCGGGGAAGGCCGCGGTCGGCATTGAAGTCCCCAACAAGGAGACGCAGCTGGTTTCCTTCCGCGATCTCATGGAATCGCAGGAGTTTCGCAGGGAGAAATCCAATATTGCCTTTGCCCTGGGAAGAGACATCGGCGGAAAGGTGATGATCTCCAATATCGCCAAAATGCCCCATCTTCTGATTGCCGGGGCTACCGGCTCCGGTAAGTCCGTCTGCATCAATACCATTATTATGAGTATCCTCTACAAGGCGCATCCGGACGACGTCAAATTTATTATGATTGATCCGAAGGTGGTGGAGCTGTCTGTCTACAACGGGATCCCCCATCTTCTGATTCCGGTTGTGACCGATCCTAAGAAGGCTGCCGGCGCTCTCAACTGGGCGGTCAGGGAGATGACCGACCGCTACCAGAAGTTCGCGGACGCGGGCGTTCGGGACATCAAGGGCTATAATTCGCATATCAGAAACGGAAAGATCAGGCAGGTGATCAACGGGCAGGAGATAGAGGTCGTCACAGAGAAAATGCCTCAGATTGTGGTCATTGTCGACGAGCTGGCAGACCTGATGATGGTCGCTTCCTCCGAGGTCGAGGAGGCGATCTGCCGTCTGGCTCAGCTGGCCCGTGCCGCCGGGATTCACCTGATCATCGCCACCCAGAGACCGTCGGTCAATGTCATTACCGGACTGATCAAGGCCAACATGCCCTCCCGTGTGGCCTTTGCCGTAACCAGCGGGGTCGATTCCAGAACCATTTTAGATATGGTGGGAGCGGAGAAGCTCCTTGGCAAGGGAGATATGCTCTATTTCCCCCAGGGAATTCCCAAGCCCCTTCGCGTCCAGGGCGCTTTCGTCCCCGACGACGATGTGGCCAGGGTCGTAGACTATATTACCAGTCACAATGAGAAGACCCAGGGAATGGAAGAGGAGATCCAGAGACAGATTGAGGAGAATCCGGGGATGACGGCAATTGACGGCAATGGTTCCCCGGAAGACGATCGGGACCCTCTGTTAGAGGAGGCGGGCCGCATTATCATTCAGTCCGGACGCGCCACGGCGGGCGGACTGCAGCGCCAGCTCAAGATCGGTTTCAACCGGGCGGCCCGCATTATGGATCAGCTGGCTGAGGAAGGCGTGATCGGAGAATCTGAGGGGACCAAGGCCCGCAAGGTCTTGATGTCGATGGATGAATTTGATCAGCTCTTTCCCCTGTCATAGATCTCATTAACTCGCACAGAATCAAGTGCTCTTGTGACAAAGGAGGTTTTCCATGAAGACAGATATCCAGATTGCCCAGGAGGCCAGGATGCTCCCGATTCGCGATGTCGCCGCCGGGCTCGGCATTAAGGAGGATGACCTGGAGCTCTATGGCAGGTACAAGGCCAAGCTCTCTGACCAGTATATGAGAGGACTGAAGAAAGAGAAGGACGGCAAGCTCATTCTCGTGACCGCGATCAATCCGACTCCTGCGGGAGAGGGGAAGACTACGGTTTCAGTCGGTCTCGGACAGGCCTTTGGCCGTCTGGGCAAGAGGGCGATTCTGGCTCTTCGCGAGCCCTCTTTGGGGCCTTGCTTTGGCATTAAGGGCGGCGCCGCGGGCGGCGGCTATTCCCAGGTGCTTCCCATGGAGGACCTGAATCTGCATTTCACCGGTGATTTTCACGCGATCACCTCCGCCAATAATCTTTTGGCCGCTCTTTTGGATAATCATATCCAGCAGGGCAATTCCCTGCAGATCGATTCCAGGCAGGTCGTCTGGAAGCGCTGCCTGGATATGAACGACCGGGTCCTTCGCAATGTAGTGGTGGGCCTGGGAGCGAAGGCGGACGGCTTTGTCAGAGAGGACCATTTCGTCATCACGGTGGCTTCTGAGATCATGGCGATTCTCTGTCTGGCCAGAGATATGGCTGATCTCAAGGATCGCTTAAGCCGTGTGATTGTCGCCTATAACCTGTCCGGAGAGCCCGTGACTGCGGGTGATCTTAAGGCTGTCGGGGCCATGGCGGCTCTCTTAAAGGACGCCATGAAGCCCAATCTTGTACAGACCTTGGAGCATACGCCAGCTCTGGTTCACGGGGGACCTTTTGCCAATATCGCCCATGGATGCAATTCTGTCCGGGCTACCGCGATGGGACTCAAGATGGCTGACTATGTCATTACGGAAGCCGGCTTCGGGGCTGACCTGGGAGCCGAGAAATTCCTGGATATCAAGGCTCCCATGGCCGGCCTGCATCCCGACTGCGTTGTACTGGTGGCGACCGTGCGCGCCCTCAAGTATAACGGCGGACTTCCAAAGGATCAGCTGACCGAGGAAAACCTGGCGGCGCTGGAGAGGGGAATCGCCAATCTGGACAAGCACATTGAGAACCTGCACAGCTTCGGTCTGCCCATCGTGGTGACCCTGAATTCCTTTTTGACGGATACGCCCGCGGAGACAGACCTGGTCCGGGACTTCTGCCAGAAGAAGGGCTGTGAATTTGCCCTGTCGCAAGTGTGGGCCAAGGGCGGCGAGGGAGGAATCCCCCTGGCCGAGAAGGTCCTTGAAGTTCTTGAGAATAAGAAGAGCGAGTATCATCCTCTCTATGAGCCCTCTCTTCCCCTTGAGGAGAAGATCAAAAGGATCGCCGACAAGATCTACGGGGCTGACGGTGTCGATTACAGTCCGGCCGCCCGGCGCCAGTTGCAGAAGATTGTCTCCATGGGCATGAACCATTTTGCCGTCTGTATGGCAAAGACCCAGTATTCCCTGTCCGATGACGCCGGGAAACTGGGCCGCCCTGAGCACTTCCGTGTCACTGTAAGAGAGATCTATCCCGCTGCCGGCGCCGGTTTTGTCGTCGTTGTTCTCGGCAATATCATGACCATGCCCGGTCTTCCCCGGGTTCCCGCAGCCAATCATATCGACGTGACGGATGACAGTGTGATTACAGGTCTCTTCTAAGTGAGGTTTTTATGGCTAAGATCATTGACGGAAGGGCAATTTCCGCGCAGATCAAAGAGGAAGTAAAACAGGAGGCAAAGGCTCTGGCAGCCAGGGGAATCAGGGCCTGCCTGGCAGTCGTACAGGTGGGAGATCATCCCGCCTCATCGGTTTATGTCAGGAATAAGCACAGGGCCTGCGCGGCCTGCGGGATCAAATCTCTGGAGTTTCATCTGCCTGAGAGCTGCGGTCAGGAGGATCTCCTGAGGCAGATCCGTGATCTCAATGCCCGGGAGGATGTGGACGGGATCCTGGTTCAATTGCCCTTGCCCCGGCAGATCGACGCAGACGCTGTCATTGAGGCGATCGACCCGGCCAAGGATGTAGACGGTTTCCTCCCTGAGAACCTGGGCAGGCTCTTGATCGGCCAGGACGGCTTTTTGCCCTGTACCCCGGCCGGCATTCTTGAATTGTTAAAAAGGAGTCATATCCCCTTGGAGGGAAAGGAATGTCTGGTTCTGGGGAGGAGCAATATTGTGGGCAAGCCGGTCGCCCTTCTGATGTTAAGAGAGCACGCGACCGTGACGATTGCCCACTCCCGTACCGCGAATTTGCCCGAGCTTATGCGACGGGCGGATATTCTTATCGCCGCCATTGGCCGGGCGGATTTCGTCAAGGGGGCTGACCTCAAGGAGGGAGCGGTTGTCGTAGACGTGGGAATCAACCGCATGGAGGACGGAAGCCTGCATGGGGATGTGGATTACGAAGATGCCTTTGACAGGGTGTCCGCGATCACACCTGTACCCGGCGGGGTCGGGCCCATGACCATCGCGATGCTGATGAAGAACTGCCTTCGGGCCGCCCGGGCCAGGAGAAGCTGATGGGACCGAGAATTCGCCTGCTCTGCGTGGGCAGGATCAAGGAGAAATTTTTCAGAGACGCCGTCTCAGAATACAGCAAGCGGCTGAGTCGTTACTGCAGTCTGGAGATCACAGAGCTGGCGGATGAGAAGATCCCGGAGGGCGCCTCCCGGGCGCAGGAAGAGCAGATCCTCAAAAGAGAAGGGGACCGCCTTCTTGCCGCTATCCGGGAGAGGGACTATGTCGTCGCCCTGGCCATCGACGGGCGGATGATGGATTCGCTTCAACTGGCAGAGCATTTGGACCACCTGAGTCTGGGAGGACAGTCATCAATCACACTGGTCATCGGAGCTTCCCTGGGCCTGTCCGAGGAGCTTCTTGCCAGGGCGGATGAAAAGCTTTCTTTTTCGCCCCTGACCTTTCCCCATCAGCTCATGCGGGTGATTGTACTGGAACAGATCTACCGGGCTTTTCGCATCAGCAGAGGGGAACCCTACCACAAGTAGAAAGGATCGGAATTGAGTCTAATTGAAGGATCTATCGATATTCCTCTGGATCACCTGGAGAATATCTTCGGCCAGTTTGACCGCAACATCAAACTCATCGAGCAGACCTTCGCGGTCAGCCTGATCGCCCGCGGCGATTCCATCAAGATCATCGGGGAGAGAGATGGCGTCGAGCGCGCCAGAGATGTCCTGGACTCCCTTTTGGCTCTCTCAAAGAGCGGAGAGAGTATCCAGGAGCAAAATGTCCGCTACGCCATGTCTCTGCATGAGGATGGGATGAATCCCGTGCAGACCATCTTAAAGGTCGACGGAGATGTCATCGCGCACACGGTTGCCGGAAAGCCGATCAAGCCGAAGACGCTGGGTCAGAAGGCCTACGTCGATGCCATCCGGCAGAAGATGATTGTCTTCGGCCTGGGCCCGGCCGGGACCGGAAAGACCTACCTGGCTATGGCCATGGCTATTATGGCTTTTCAGAGAGAGGAGGTCTCGCGCATCATCCTGACCAGACCCGCAATTGAGGCCGGTGAGAAGCTCGGCTTCCTGCCGGGTGACCTGCAGAGCAAGATCGATCCTTACCTGCGTCCGCTTTACGATGCCCTCTATGAGATCATGGGCGCCGAAAGCTATCAGCGCAATATGGAAAAGGGTCTGATTGAGGTGGCCCCCCTGGCCTACATGCGGGGGAGGACTTTGGATAATGCCTTCATCATCTTGGATGAAGCGCAGAATACGACGCCGGCGCAGATGAAGATGTTTCTGACCAGGATCGGCTTCGGCTCCAAGGCGGTGATCACCGGAGACGCCAGCCAGAAGGATCTGTCAGCCGACCAGAAGTCCGGTCTGGATGTCGCGGCCAAAGTCCTTTCGGGTATTGATGATATCGCGGTCTGTCAGCTGACCGGCAAGGATGTCGTGCGGCATCCTCTGGTGCAGAAGATTGTCAATGCCTACGAGGAGTATGAGAAGAAAGAGACGAGGATACGCAGGGACGCCATGCGAATCGGCAGCAAGACGGGTCCCGCAAGAAGAGGACACAGGGCATGACCATTCATTTAGAAGAAGAGTGCGGGCTTGATCTGCCCTTTGACTACAAAAAGCTGCTGGAGACTGTGATCCGAAAGGCCCTGGATTATGAGCGCTTTCCCTTTGAGGCGGAGGTCTCCGTGACATTGGTCGATCTGGATCGTATGCATCAGATCAATCGGGAATACCGGCAGATTGACCGGCCGACGGACGTCTTGTCTTTTCCCTTCATCGACTATCCGGCCCCCGGAGATTTCTCGGAAATAGAGAAGACAGACGATTTCTTTAACCCGGACAGCGGCGAGGCTGTTCTGGGAGATATCGTCCTCTGTATTCCAAGGCTGGTCTCCCAGGCTCAGGACTATGGCCACTCGACCAGGCGGGAATTCGCCTTCCTGATCGCTCACAGTATGTTACACTTAATGGGCTATGACCACATGACAGATGCGGAAAGGATTGACATGGAGCGCCGTCAGTCCGAGATGCTGGACCAGTTGGGGATCCACCGATAGAGAGAAGGCGTATGGGTAATGAGCAGCAGAACAAGTTGAGAAAGAGCGACAGCTCTTTTCTGATGCAGGGATCCATCCTGGCGATCGCCTCCATTGTCAGCAGGGTCATAGGCCTGATCTACCGGATTCCCCTGACCAACATCATAGGGAAAATGGGCAATGACTACTATGGAACGGCATATGAGATCTATAATCTGCTCTTGATCATCTCATCCTACAGTATTCCGCTCGCCGTCTCCAAGGTGGTCGCCGCCAGGATGGCCAATCAGGAGCATAGAAATGCCTTTCGCGTTCTCAAGGGGGCTCTGGCCTTTGCCGCTGTGTCCGGAGGCCTGGCCGGTCTCATCGTCTATTTTGGCGCGGATTTTCTGACCGGTGAGCTCTTAAAGACCCCCTATGCCGCGATCGCTCTGCGCGTGCTGGCGCCGACCCTCTTTATTGTCGCCATTGTCGGTGTCCTGCGGGGATTTTTCCAGGGACTCGGCTCCATGATTCCCTCCGCTGTCTCTCAGATCATGGAGCAGATCGTCAACGCCATCATATCCGTCGCAGCCGCCTACACCCTCTTTTCCTTTGGAGGCCGCGTCGCCGCAGACCGATCTGATACCGCCCAGGTTGCTGCCGCCTATGGAGCGGCCGGCGGAACCTTGGGAACGACTTCCGGATCCGTCATGGCTCTGCTGGTCATGCTCTTTATCTTTCTGGCCTTTTTACCCGGCTTTTTCCGTCGCATGGCAAGGGAGAAGACGGGGACGGTCAGCCCCTACAGCGGGATCATGCGGACACTGGTTCTGACCATTGTCCCGGTTCTGCTCTCCACGACCATCTATAATATTGTTCTGATCATCGATCAGGGAATTTTCAAAAACCTGGCTGTCCTGCAGGGGATTCCGCGCGAGCAGATCTCCTCCTGGTGGGGAGTCTATACCGGAGAGTATCGGGTCATACAGAATGTGCCCATCTCGATCGCCTCCGCCATCGGCGCCTCCGCGGTTCCGACCCTGACCATGGCCTTTCACGCCGGGAAGATGGATCTGGTCAAAAGGCAGCTGGAAAATGCCACCCGTTTTGTCATGCTGGTGGCCATCCCCTCAGCGGTGGGGCTGGCCGTTTTGGCCAGGCCGATTATGCTTCTTCTCTTTCGGGATCCCGATCCGACCTCAGCCATGATGATGGTGGTGGGAGGGCTGACGATCGTCTTCGTCTGTCTCTCGACCCTGTCCAACAGTCTTCTGCAGGGAATTGATCACCTGAATCTGCCGATCATTCATTCCCTGATCGCGACAGGAGTGCAGGCGCTCTTTTTGGTCGTGGCCATGCTGGTTTTCCATCTGGGAATCTACGGTCTGATCATGGCATACACGGTGGACGCGCTTCTGATTTCCTATCTCAATCACCGGTCTATCATGAAATACGCCGCTCCCCGTCCCCTCCTAAAGGAGACTTACATCCTGCCTCTGGCGGCCTCAGCTATTATGGGACTGGCGGTTTTTTTAGCCTATCGGCTGGCCATGCTTTCCCACAGCAATTTGCTGGCGACCTTCTTCGCGGTAGTCGTCGGGGCTTTTGTCTATTTTATCGCGATCATCCGGCTGGGGGCGATCAACGAGGAGACCCTCCTTCGTTTCCCCAAGGGCAGCCTTTTGGTTGGCCTTGCCAAAAAGATGCATTTGATGTGAGGAGTTTTCCATGCAGGCCTATGATCTGATTGTAATCGGCGCCGGCGCTTCCGGTATGGCAGCCGCGATCGCGGCCGCTTCGCGTGGCGCCTCGGTACTGATCCTGGAGAAAAACAAGCAAGTCGGCAGAAAGATTCGCATGACCGGCAACGGCAGGTGCAATTTCAGCAATTTGAGGCAGGGTCGCTTCGCTTATCGCGGAGCAGACCCTGACTTTGCTGTCAGGGCCATGGAGAAATTCGGGCTGAAAGAGACCCTGGACTTTTTCTTTGACCTGGGAATTCTCCCCTACGAGAGAGAGGGCTGTCTCTATCCGTCCACGCAGGAGGCCGCCTCTGTGCAGAAAGCTCTGTTTTGCCGCCTTTTGAAGCTGGGCGTGTCCATTCACACCGGGGAGTCCTGCCGGGGCTTTGCAGCCGTCCGACAGAAGGATTTCCGTTACCGGGTCACTTCCGTCGACCTGAAAAGTCAGAGCAAGGGGGATTATCTCTGCCGCAGTCTTCTTCTGGCCAGTGGGGGAAAGGCTGCCCCTGCCAGCGGATCTACGGGGGATGGCTACTATTGGGCCGAGAAGCTCGGACACAGGATTATTCCTCCGGCGCCGGCTCTGGTTTCTCTGAAGTCCGAATGGCCTCTCCTTGAGGATCTGGCCGGTCTTCGTCTGCAGGCAGGGATTCAGCTTCTGATCGACGGACGAGAAGCTGCTTATGACCAGGGGGAGATCCAGTGTAATCGAGACGGCATCTCCGGCATACCGGTCCTTCAGGTCAGCCGCGATGCCTCATACGCCTTGAACGAGGGCTCTTTGGTCAGCGCCCGTCTTTTGATCCTCCCCTGGCTTGCTATGGAGCAGAGAAAAGAGAAGCTGTCTGAAATCCTTTTTGGAGTGCAAAAAGAGAGCCTGGAAAGCTGTCTTCAGGGGATCCTTCCCGGCCGTCTTCTTGGCCTTCTTAAAGAATGGACCGGCTATTCTTTGGACAGGAGAGTGGGAGGACTGGATGCGCGTGAAAGAGAAGATTTGCTGAGCAGACTTCTTTCCCTTGAGATTCCCATTGTGGGGACCGGCGGTTATCAGCAGGCGCAGACAACCGCCGGAGGCCTGGCTACCGATCAGTTTTCATCAGACAGCATGGAGTCTTTGCTTTCTCCGGGCTTTTATGCCGCCGGAGAGGTCTTGGATATCGACGGAATCTGCGGAGGCTACAATCTGCAGTGGGCCTGGACCTCCGGCTGTCTGGCAGGCGCGGATATCGCAGGAGAGAGGCATTTATGATTCGATTGACACAGCTGCATCTGCCCGTTTCGTCAGAGGGCCAGGACAAAGAGGAAGAGAGAAGAGCTCTGCGAAAGAAAACAGCCTCTCTTCTTGGAATTCCGGAAGAGAGGATCAAGACGCTGCAGATTCTTCGCCGGTCGATCGACGCCAGGAAGAAGCCCCGGCTCTTTTACAGCTACAGTCTCGCTGTTTCCTGCGGGAAGGAGGAGAAGCTTCTCAGGCGGCACGCAGGGGACAATCGAATCAGCGCCTATCATCCTCAGCGCTACCTTCTGCCTGACTCAATCGTGGGCCGGCGCGTATCAGGCCGGGCAGAGGAGAAACCCGTGATCATCGGAAGCGGCCCCGCGGGGATCTTTGCCGCCTACCTCCTGGCCCTGGCGGGCTTACAGCCTCTGGTGATTGAGCGTGGCAAGACTGTGGACGAGCGGATGGCGGATGTGGAGGCCTTCTGGAGAACAGGTCGTCTGGATCCCTCGTCCAATGTCCAGTTCGGAGAGGGAGGAGCGGGGACTTTCTCTGACGGAAAACTCAACACGCAGGTCAGAGACCCTCTCGGGAGGAATCGATTTGTCCTCGAGACACTGGCTGCCTGCGGCGCTCCGCAGGAAATCCTGATCGATGCCAAACCCCATATCGGAACGGATATTCTTGTCCTTGTCATGCGAAATCTCAGGCAGAAGATCATCGATCTCGGCGGCAGTTTTCGCTTTCAGACCAGGATGACGCGGCCTCTGATTCGGGAGGGGAGAATCGAGGGACTCTATTTTCGGGGAGAATCCTCTTCGGACCGGGAGGAAGAATTTCTTCCCTGCAGCCGCCTTGTCCTGGCCATCGGTCACTCCGCCAGAGACAGCTTTGAGACCCTGTACAAAGAGCAGGTGCCCATGGAGGCCAAGCCCTTTGCCCTGGGATTTCGCGTCGAACACCCGCAGAAGATGATCGACGACTCCCAATACGGCAAGATAAGCAGGCCGCCGGTTCCCGCCTCCTATAAACTTGCCAGGAGCTTACCGGGCAGAAGAGGTGTATACTCATTTTGCATGTGCCCCGGCGGATATGTGGTCAACGCCTCTTCTGAGACAGGACGCCTGGCGGTCAATGGGATGTCTTATGCCGATCGGGGAAGCGCCAATGCCAATTCAGCCATCGTTCTCACCGTGGGAAAGAGGGAATTTGACATGCGTGATCCGCTGGCGGGAATGGCCTATCAGAGAGAGATGGAAGAGAGAGCCTATGCCCTTGGTCAGGGATCGATTCCTCAGCAGCTCTGGGGAGACTATCTGGCCAATCGCCCGTCCTCGTCCTATGGTAGCTTTGCCAGCTGCGCCAGGGGAGACTGCAGACTGACCAATCTCCGCGGTTTCTTATCGGAGGACATGGAGGCAGACCTGATCGATGCCATGTCTTTCTTTGGAAAAAAGATCTCGGGCTTTGACGATGAAAACGCCATCTTGAGCGCCGTAGAGAGCCGGACATCCTCACCGGTTCGCATTTTGCGGGGAGAGAACTTTCAGTCGAAGATTAAGGGGCTCTATCCCTGCGGGGAGGGGGCCGGCTACGCGGGAGGAATCACTTCAGCGGCAATGGACGGGCTGAAGGTGGCGGAGGCGATCATCAGAGAGTATGCTGATACTGTGACCTGACGCATCGGATTTTAATAAGATGTATCCGTTTTTATAAAATGAAAGTGTTTCTATGCTGACATACAGTGATCTGGAAAAAAACCCACAGTTCCTCAAGGATCTGACCCCTATGATGGAACACTATATTGCCACAAAGAGGGAGAATCCGACCTGCATTCTCTTCTATCGCCTTGGTGACTTCTACGAGATGTTCTTTGACGACGCGATCTCTGTCTCCAGGGAATTGGAGCTGACTCTGACCGGCAAGGCCTGCGGCCTTCCGGAGCGCGCTCCCATGTGCGGAGTCCCCTATCACGCGGTGGAGTCATATCTCAACCGACTGGTGCAAAAGGGCTACAAGGTTGCCATCTGCGATCAGCTGGAGGATCCCAGGGAGGCAAAGGGGATGGTGAAACGGGGCGTCACCCGCATTGTAACCCCCGGAACCAATATGAACGCGTCCTCGCTCGAGGAGGGGAAGAACAACTATATTCTCAGTATCATCTATGTGGGCAATACCTTCGGTCTTTCGGCGGCGGATGTGTCCACCGGGGATTTCTTCGTCACGGAACTGGATTCTGACCGAAAGCTCATGGATGAGTTGTCCAAGTATCATCCGTCGGAGCTGGTCTGCAATGATTCCATGTCCATGTGCGGACTTGACTTAGATGCCCTGAGGGATCGCTTCCATATGGCGATCAGCCCCCTGGAATCCTATTACTTTGAGGATGAGGCCTGCCTGAACCTGCTCAGAGAGCATTTTCATGTATCAGACCTGACAGCCCTGGGCCTTAAGGATTTCCCGATCGGGAGCATTGCGGCCGGAGCCCTGCTTAAGTATCTGATTGAGACGCAGAAGTCAGATCTGGCAAACATGTCCGCTATCTCACCCTACCGGGGTGGAAACTACATGCTGCTTGATGCCGCCACCCGCCGCAACTTAGAGCTTGTGGAGACCTTGAGAGAGAAGGAGAAGAGGGGATCTTTGCTCTGGGTCCTGGACAAGACCAGGACGGCGATGGGGGCCAGGATGCTTCGCTCCCGTATTGAACAGCCATTGATTGACGAAGAGGAAATTATAAACCGCTATGACGCCCTGGATGAAATGCTCTCGGACATGATCAGCCGCGAGGAGATCCGGGAGTACTTAAATCCGGTCTATGACCTGGAACGGCTGATCACAAGGATCACCTATCAGACGGCCAATCCGAGAGACCTGGTCGCCTTCGCGTCCTCTGTCGCCGTCCTCCCGGCCATCCGTGCCCTTCTGGCGGATTTCTCATCCCGGAATATGAAGCGGATTCTCGACGACATGGATCCGCTGGAAGACATAAAGACTTTGATTTCGTCAGCCATTGCGGAGGAACCGCCGATCTCCTCCCATGAGGGGGGCATCATCCGAGCGGGCTACAACCAGGAGATCGATCGGCTCAGAGCCGCGGCCACAGACGGCAAGCAGTGGCTGGCGGAGTTAGAGACCAAGGAGCGTGAGAAGACAGGAATCAAGAATCTGCGCATCAAGTACAACAGGGTCTTCGGATACTATCTGGAGGTCACCAATTCTTACCTGAATCTGGTTCCCGACTACTTCATCCGAAAGCAGACTCTGACCAACGCGGAGCGCTTCTATACACCGGAGCTCAAGGAGCTGGAGAATACGATCCTGGGATCCGCTGACCGCCTTCTCGCCCTGGAAAATGAGCTTTTTTGTCAGGTGCGCGACCGCGTCGGCCAGGAGGTGGTCCGCATTCAGAAGACGGCGAGGGCCATCGCCTCCTTGGACTTCTACCAGTCTCTTGCCAAGGTGGCAGAGGACAACCGTTTCTGCAGGCCGCGGCTGAACAAAAGAGGGATCTTGGAAATCAAGAACGGGCGTCATCCGGTAGTGGAGAAGATGCTGCGCGACGGAGATTTTATTGCCAACGACACTTATCTGGACAACAAGAGCCACCGGCTCTCCATCATCACCGGTCCCAACATGGCCGGAAAATCCACATACATGCGCCAGAACGCCATTATTGTCCTCATGGCTCAGGTCGGTTCCTTCGTGCCTGCAGAAGCTGCCAACATTTCAGTGGTGGACCGTATCTTCACCCGCGTCGGCGCGTCAGACGATCTGGCCAGCGGACAATCGACCTTTATGGTAGAGATGAGCGAGGTCGCGAATATTCTCCGAAACGCGACCTCCAAATCTCTTCTGATCCTGGATGAGATCGGGAGGGGGACCTCCACCTTTGACGGCCTGTCCATTGCCTGGGCCATGGTGGAATACATTGCCAACAGCAGACTGATCGGGGCAAAGACCCTCTTTGCCACCCATTATCATGAGCTGACAGAGCTTGAGGGGAGGATCGACGGGGTCAATAACTACTGCGTCGCCGTCAAGGAAAAGGGGGACGAGATCGTCTTCCTCAGGAAAATTGTTCCCGGCGGAGCTGACCGAAGTTATGGAATTCAGGTGGCCAAGCTGGCCGGAGTACCGGACGGGGTCATCGAGCGGGCAAAGGAAATCTCTGAAGAACTGTCCGATCATGACATCACTCTGATCGCTGCGAATATTCTGCCGGAAGCGAAGAGAGGGGCCAGAAAACCGCCATCTTCCCTGGACGAGGTTGATATGGGCCAGATGAGTCTCTTTGACACCATAAAGGATGATGATATCATCAGAGAACTGCGCGATATGGATATCTCCAATCTCACGCCTCTGGAGGCTTTAAACCGTCTGAATGAGATGCAGAACAAGGTGAAAAATCGCTGGTAAATATATGCGAGGGTGCGCTTATGGATAGACAAGATATCGCTCTTTTGAGCCAGGAGACAATTGATAAGATTTCCGCGGGAGAGGTGATCGAGCGCCCGGCCTCCGTCGTCAAAGAGCTGACGGAAAATGCCATTGACGCCGGGGCGACGGCCATTTCGGTAGAGATCAAGGAGGGGGGCATTGACTATATTCGCGTCACGGATAACGGTTGCGGCATCCCCAGGGAGCAGATTTCTCTGGCCTTCCTGCCCCATTCCACATCAAAAATCAGGTCGTCGGAAGACCTTTTAGCCATTCATTCGCTGGGCTTTCGAGGAGAGGCGCTCTCGTCAATCGCCGCGGTCTCCAGGGTAGAGCTGATCAGCAAGACTTCCGAGTCCCTGACCGGGTCCCGCTATGTCATTGAGGGGGCAAAAGAAGTCTCTCTGACAGAAATCGGAGCCCCGGACGGGACGACCTTTATTGTCAGGCAGCTCTTCTTCAACACGCCTGCCCGCCGCAAATTCCTAAGAACGGCCGCCACAGAGGGCAATTACATCTCCGACATCATGGAACGCCTCGCCCTGTCTCATCCCGGGATCTCATTTCGCTTTATCTCCAATGGAAAGCAGAAGATGGCGACGGCGGGAAAGGGAAGTCTTAAGGACGCAATCTATCAGATCTACGGAAGAAGCGTCGCGATGGACCTTCTTCCTGTCCGCTGTGAGAGAGAAACATATACCCTGGAGGGATTTATTGGCAAACCCTCTTTGACCAGAGGAAATCGCAGCTTCGAGAATTTTTTCATCAATGGCCGCTATGTGAGAAGTCAGCTCTTATCGAAAGCCCTAGAAGAGGGATACAAGGGTTATATGATGCAGCACCAGTACCCCTTCTGCGTCCTGGAACTGACCTTCCCGGACGGAAGCGTGGATGTCAACGTCCATCCGACCAAGATGGAGGTTCGCTTCGACGACGCGGACGAAGTGTACGCCGGCCTTGCGTCCGCTGTTTCCCAGAGACTGCTTATGCGCGAAGACATCTCCAATATTCCCATTCAGAGTCAGAAGCCGGTCAGGACGCCGGCCCCGTCGGCAAAAGCGGCAGGGGCTGAGCCCTTCGAGCGGTCCCGTCTGGAAGAGATCCGCCGTCAGATTATGGATGATATCAAAAATGACTCCCCCTACGAGAAGCAGTATGATCGTCCGATCAGCGCAAGCCATACAGACGACGCGGGCCGTAAAGACAAGGGAATCCATGAAGATGATGTGAGCTGTAAAGACGACGGAAGCCCAACAGATCTCTCAGATCAAAAGAAAAGGAAGCTGAGGGAAGAGCCTTCGGGCCGGGAGATGAAGCTTTCGGAGAGGGCTAAAAAGGGCTTTGGCGATTATACGCAGCCCAAATTTTTCAGCCAGGAGGCCAGAGAGAGCTTTACGATCGTGGGACAGGTCTTCGGAACCTATTGGATCATTCAGTATGCCGACAAAATGTATATCATCGATCAGCATGCCGCCCACGAAAAAGTCCTCTATGAGCGCACGATGGCTCAACTGAAGGACAAGGAGATGACCTCGCAGCTGCTCTCTCCACCGATCATCGTAAGCCTCTCCCCCCTGGAGCAGGAGGCTTATGACAGGTGCTCCGATGCCTTTTACCGCATCGGATTTCGCCTGGAGCCCTTTGGCGGCAAGGAGTATGCCATCAAGGGGGTTCCGGGAAATCTCTTTCAGATCGATGCCAGGACGCTCTTTTTGGACATGATTGCCCAGGCCTGTGACTTCAAGGCGAACGCCTCCTCCGAGCTTGTCATGGAGAAGGTGGCCTCCATGTCCTGCAAGGCCGCTGTCAAGGGAAACAATAAGCTCTCTCTTGCCGAGATCAAAGAGCTGATCGCGGAGCTTCTGACTCTGGAAAATCCCTATCACTGTCCCCATGGCCGCCCGACAATTATTTCCTTCAGTCACTATGATCTGGATCGCAAATTCAAGAGGATTGTCACATGAAGCCCTTGATTATTATCGCCGGCCCGACTGCGGTCGGAAAGAGCGTCCTCTCAGTCAGAATGGCCAGAGAGGTCGGCGGAAGCATTATCTCCGCGGATTCCATGCAGGTATACCAAGGCATGGATATCGGCTCAGCCAAGATCAGAGAAGATGAGATGGAGGGGATCCCCCACTATCTGATCGACTGCGTCAAGCCGGATCAGCCCTGGAATGTCGTTATCTTTCAGGAGAGGGCCAAAAAGGCCATGGCAGAGATCTATGCCCGCGGCCGCGTTCCGATGATCGTGGGGGGGACCGGATTTTACATTCAGGCGATCACCAGAGATATTGATTTCACCTCAATGCAAGAGGATGTGGAATTTCGACAGAGGATGGAAGCTCTGGCAGCGGAAGGGGGACCCGAATTCCTGCACGAAAAGTTAAAGGCCGTTGATCCTTCGGCGGCAGACCAGATCCATTTTAACAATGTAAAGCGTGTTGTGCGCGCCCTGGAATTCTATCATGTCAGCGGCCAGAGAATCTCTGACCACAACGCCCGGGAGAGGGAAAAGAAGAGCCCCTACAATCTGGCTTATTTTGTCTTAACGCAGGATCGAAAGACCCTCTATCAGCGCATTGACAAGCGGGTCGATCGAATGATGCAGGAGGGCTTATTAGACGAGGTGGCGGCTTTAAAGAGGGCCGGTTATCATCAGGGAATGGTCTCCATGCAGGGACTGGGTTACAAGGAAATCCTGGAATATCTGGATGGCCGGATCAGTCTGGATCAGGCGGTATATCAGATCAAGAGAGACAGCAGACATTTCGCCAAGCGCCAGCTGACCTGGTTTCGAAGGGAAAAAGACGTTGTCTGGCTGGATAAATCAGCCTGTGGCAATGATGAGGATCTCATCGTAAAAAGGGCTGTCGAGTTTTTGAAGAAGAGAGGAATTTATGGAGCAGATTGAAGAGATGTACCATAAGCTGGGCATCAGTCCAGCAGTCTGTCATTATGCGCACAGAGTTTTAGACGGCTTGAAAAGCCGTTTTGAGGAAATTGATCGGCTGACGGAATACAATCAGATGAAGGTGATCGCCGCCATGCAGAAGAACCGGGTCTCGGCAGACTGCTTCAACTCCTCCAGCGGCTACGGCTACGATGATCTGGGAAGAGAGACCCTGGAGAAGGTCTATGCGGATACATTCGGTGCGGAGGATGCTCTGGTCCGCCCTCAGATCACCTGCGGAACGCATGCTCTTGCCCTTGCCCTGATGTCTAATCTGCGCCCGGGAGACGAGCTCTTGTCTCCTGTCGGCAAGCCATACGACACCTTGGAAGAGGTGATCGGCATTCGGCCCGCAAGAGGCTCTCTCGCAGAGTATCAGATCAGCTACCGACAGGTGGACCTCCTGGAAAACGGCGATTTTGACTATGAGAGCATCCGCGCCGCAATCAACGAGAAGACCCGCCTGGTGACAATCCAGCGGTCCAAGGGATACCAGACCCGGCCGACCCTGTCCGTGGAGAAAATCGGACAGCTGGTCCGCTTTGTCAAGGAGATTAAGCCGTCTTTGATCGTCATGGTTGACAATTGCTACGGTGAATTCACGGAGACAATCGAGCCTCTGGATGTGGGCGCGGATATGATGGTCGGCTCCCTGATCAAAAACCCCGGCGGAGGTCTTGCACCGATCGGGGGCTATATTGCCGGAAGCAGGGCCTGTGTGGAAAACGCTGCGTATCGATTGACTTCCCCGGGGCTGGGCAAGGAGGTCGGCGCTTCCCTCGGGGTCATGAGGGACTTCTTCCAGGGCTTTTTTCTGGCGCCGACAGTGACAGGGGCGGCCATGAAGGGGGCAATCTTCGCGGCAAAGCTCTATGAGAGCCTGGGCTTTTCGGTGCTTCCCAATGGAACAGAGAAGAGGCATGATATTATCCAGGCGGTGACCTTCGGAAGGCCGGAGGGCCTGATTGCCTTCTGCCAGGGCATCCAGGCGGCGGCCCCGGTGGATTCTTATGTGAAACCGGAGCCCTGGGATATGCCGGGCTATGATGATCCGGTCATTATGGCCGCGGGCGCGTTTGTCCAGGGATCCTCCATCGAGTTGTCTGCGGACGGGCCTCTGCGCCCCCCCTATACAGCCTTTTTTCAGGGAGGCCTGACCTGGCCTCACGCCAAGCTCGGAATCATGATGTCCCTGCAGAAAGTCTATGAGGCTAATCTTGTGACGGATAGTCAATTATGCTAATATGTTTTTGGCTGACCGATGATATCGCTCTTGTGCAAGACCAATGAGGCAGGCATGAGGAGCAGGAATCATTTTGACAATAGATACGCTGACAACGCGCCGGATCGGAAGTTGGATCGCTGTGGCTGCGCGGCCTTGACGGACGCGGAGCTGATTGCCATTCTTCTTCGGAGCGGGACAAGAGACTGCGATGTTTTAGCTATGGCTGAGGAGCTTCTTCGTCTGCGACAGCACTCGCTGGCTGATCTGGTCAATATCTCCAGGGATGAACTCATGCTTATCCCCGGTATCGGACCGGTCAAGGCAAGAGAATTGCAGTCTGTTTTCGAGTTGTCCAGGCGAATTGCCAGCAATACGAGGCGCAGGAAGTTAAAACTGACTGAGACCAAATCCATTGCAGGCTATTATATGGAACGGCTGCGACACGAAGACAGTGAACTTCTGGTTGCGGCCTATTTTAATGTGAGAGACGAGCTGGTATTTGAGTCTGTCATCAGCCTGGGGAGCAGTGACCGAACGGATTTTCCCATTCGCAAAATCTTCTCGCTGGCCCTGACGCATCAGGCCAGTCAGCTGGTGCTCCTGCACAATCACCCCAGCGGGGATCCCACCCCTTCGCAGGCCGACTATCTGGCCACGCAGGAGGCCAAGATGGCAGGGCAGTATCTTGAAATCGCCCTGCGGGATCACATTATCATCGGCGATCACCAGTATTACAGTTTCCGTCAGGGGGAACTGATTTAGGAGGAGGAGATCCTATGAGCAACGCATACGGTATTGATTTTGGAACGGGGAATCTCAAGATCTTTTCCAAGGCTTCCAACGACATCACCAATATCAAAGACACCATCGCTCTTGTGAATCGCAATCAGATGTATTCCTACGGCGATGCCGCCTATGCCATGTATGAGAAGGCGCCGGCCAATATTGAGGTTTCTTTTCCTATCATCAACGGAGTCATTGCCGACTTCGACAATATGCAGACCATGATCTATGAGGTCTTAGAGTCGGATCTAAAGGCCAACATCAAGAGAAGCGATATTGTGGTCGCTGTCCCGAATGATATCACTGAGGTGGAGAAGAAGGCCTTCTTTGATATTTTCGCCAAGGCCAAGGTCAGGCCGCATTCCATTCGAATCTGCGAGAAGCCCCTGGCTGACGCCATCGGCATGGGAGTGGACGTCAATGAGCCCAAGGGCGTCATGGTCGTCGATATGGGAGCCGATACGACGGAGATCTCAGTCGTATCTCTCGGCGGAATTGTAATCTCCGAGCTTCTTCCCATGGGAGGCAACCAGCTGGATGATTCTATCGTCACCTATATTCGCCGGCAGTTTAATCTGGTCATTGGCCGCAAGACCGCCAAGATGCTCAAGGAGGAGATCGGATCCGCCATCGAGGACGCCCAGGGAGCTCTGATGATTGTCGGAAGAGATGTGGTATCCGGACTTCCCATGGAGTTTGAGGTGGACGCAAAGATGGTCTATGAGGGAATGAGAGATGACCTGCAGAATCTGGCGACCGCGATCAAGCTGCTCTTGGAGAAGGTTCCGCCGGAGCTTGCCAAAGACATTGTTCACAGCGGCATTTACCTGACAGGCGGCGGATCCAATATTCGCTCTTTAGACGCCTTCATCAAGTCCATCACAAATATCCAAATGAACGTGGCCGAGCGGGGAGAGGAGACGGTTGTCATGGGACTGAGTTCCGTTGTGACAGATGCCCATTACTCCAGGTTCGGCTATGAGATGAAGTCAAGGAATATCAACTAGGGTTTATTCATGAAGAGACGCAGGCGCAACGCATTATCCGGTCGATTTATTTTTACAAGTCTCCTTTTCATCTGCGGCATTTTGCTCTTTGCGGGCTATTCAGCCAATTTCAACGGAGGCATCTTCACAAGAGCTGCCTCTGCGATCTTTTTGCCCATGCAAAGGGGGATTGACGCCATCGGCAGTCACATCTCGGTGAACACGGAAGAGGCTAAGTCGAGATCTGCCCTGATCCAGGAGAATCAAGAGCTCAGGAGTCAATTGGCGGATGCCCAGGATCAGGTCAGTCAGCTGCAGAGACAAAAGACCCAGCTCAAGGATTTGCAGGAGCTCTATCAGCTGGATCAATCCTACGGACAGTATCCGAAGACAGCCGCGCACGTGATTGCCAGGGATTCCTCCAATTGGTTCAATTCCTTTACAATCGACAAGGGGGCTGCCGACGGAATGAAGGTCAATATGAACGTGATGGCCGGCAAGGGACTGATCGGGATCATTACGGAGGTCGGCACGCATTACGCGATTGTCGACACGATTATCAATGACGCAAGCAGTGTCTCCGCCCAGATTTCCGATAAGGGACAGAATCTGATCACTACCGGATCACTCAAGGATATGACGGAGTCGAATGTCATCCGCATCAGTTCTCTGGAGGATCCCTCCGCCAGTGTGGCGGCAGGTGACGCTGTCGTCACCTCCAACATTTCAGACAAGTACCTGCCGGGTATTTTGATCGGCTATGTGACCAATCTGACCAACGATGCCAATAAACTCACCAGGTCCGGCAGTCTGACCCCGGCAGCGGACTTCAAGAAGCTGCGGGAGGTTTTAGTGATTACGCAGATCAAGGAGACCGGAGATCATGAATGAAACTCTCTATCAGGCGCGCCGTTTCCTTGTGACAGGGCTTATGATTTTCACATGTCTGCTTCTGCAGATGGGGGCTTTGCCCAAACTCAAGCTGGGAATTGTCATGCCGAACCTCATGGTGATTCTGACGTCGACCGCGGGCTTTATGCGCAGCCAGAAGCAGGGGATGCTCATGGGCTTTTTCTGCGGGATCGCCCTGGATTTGTTCTCCTCCCAGGTCTTTGGCTACTATGCCCTGATCTATCTTCTGATCGGCAGCTTAAACGGCCTCTTTCGCCATCTTTTTTTCGGGGATGACCTGAAGATGCCTCTGGCCATGATCGCGGCTTCTGACCTGCTCTATGGACTGATGATCTACATCAGCGCCTTCTTCCTTCACGGGAACAGAGAATTTCTGTTTTATCTTCTGAACATTATGATTCCGGAGGCTGTTTATACCGGGGTCATCTCGCTGATTCTTTATCCTCTGATTTATCGCATCTATCGCTGGATGCAGGAGGATAAGCAAAGGAGGCGCAGTCTTGGCTGATTTTTTCCAGAAAATTCGCGATCGGCTGGCCGGTTCCCGGCTGGAAATTCTGCTGACGCTGATGATGATATTTGCCGCGGTGCTTTTAGCCAGGCTTTTCTATCTGCAGATTATCCGAGGCGCTTACTATCAGAACAATTACAAGCTGCGTGTCGAGAAGACACAGTTAAAAGACGCCTCCCGGGGGAATATCTATGATCGCAACGGAAACCTCCTTGCCTATAACAAGCTGGCCTACGCCGTCACAATAGAAGATACGGCTTCCTACAAGAATGCCGCGGAGAAGAATCGGACGCTCAATGAAAAGCTGGCCGAAATTATTGAGAAATTAAAGGCAAACAAAGATCACATCAAGAATAATTTCAGCATCTTCATTGACGGGAGTGGAGAATACCAGTTTTCTGTGGAGGGAAGTGCCCTGCAGCGCTTCCGGGCCGATATTTACGGCCGATCCAATGTCAACGATCTGACCTACAATAAGAAGCTGGGTTACGACGAATCACAGGCGACCGCAAATCAGATTATGGATTACCTGATTCAAAAGCGCTTCTCCATTGACTTAAACCGCTATGACAAGGAGACGGCCTATGAAATCGCTATCCTGCGATTTGAGATGAGCCTTAACTCCTATCAGAAGTACATCGCGACAGAGATCGCCACCAATGTCTCTGACAAGACAGCCGCTTATATCAAGGAAAACGCCAAGTCCCTGCCCGGTGTTGACATCAAGGAAACGACGGTTCGCAATTACGCGGATGCGGAGGCTTTCTCATCAGTCATCGGTTATACAGGAACGATTTCCACGGAGGAATTTAATCGAAAATCCGCGGAGGATAAGACCGTCGCGATCACCGACCAGGTGGGAAAGGCCGGTCTGGAGCAGTCCATGGACGAACAGCTGACCGGAAAGAAGGGGACCAAGACGGTATACGTCGATAATGTCGGAACTCCTCTGCAGGTAGGGGCCTCAAAGGACCCGGTCGCGGGCAACGATGTCTATCTGTCCATTGATAAGGATCTTCAGGTCAAGACCTACAAGCTCTTAGAGCAGGAGGTCGCCGGCGTTATTCTGACCAAAATGAGCAATACCAAGAAGACCAGTACGGATCCGAACGCCGGCAATTATGCCGACAAAATTCTGCCCGTATATGACATCTATATTCAGCTGGTCAACAATCATATGATCGATGTGGACAAGCTCAACGCGGAGGGAGCCAGCGATCTGGAGCGGGCGGTCGCCGCTAAATTTGACGATCACCTGCATCAGAGTCTGGACAGGCTCAAGAGCCAGCTGCAGAGCGATTCGGGGCTGGCCTACCGGTCGCTGGGGGACGAGGGACAGGACTACGCCACCTATATTGTCAAAAAGCTAAAGGCGGACGCTGTCTTTAACGCGGACAAGATCGACAATAAAGACCAGATGCAGCTGCGCTGGGCCAATCAGGATCTGTCGGTCAATGACTACCTCAAGTACGCACTGAAGAAGAACTGGATTGACATCAGCAAAATCCCCGGCTTATCCAAGTATCTGGATACGGACCAGGCTTATCAGGGCCTCATCGAGTACATTTTGGGAAATCTTCAGGCAGACCAGGACTTTGCCGCCCTGTCCAGAAGGTACACCATCTTAAATGATGAGGTCTCTCCCAATGCCCTCTGCGCGATTTTATATGACCAGGGAGTTCTGCCCAGGGATGACAGTACGAGGAACGCTCTGGCGTCCGGCAGTCTCTCCGCCTATGGATTCATTCAGAGCAAGCTTCGCAGTCTGGAGATCCGGCCCGGACAGCTGGGCCTCAATCTCTCCACTGCCTCCGCAGTTGTCACCGATCCCAGGACAGGAGAGATTCTCGCCTGCGTTTCCTATCCGGGATACGATTCCAATCAGCTTGCCAACGCGACAGACTCCTCCTACTACAAGAAGCTGACCCAGTCCTCCTCGCGTCCCCTTTTTAACTACGCGACCCAGCAGAAGACGGCGCCGGGTTCTACCTTTAAGCCGGTCACAACCGTCGCCGGTATTTCCGAGGGAGTCATTACCGCCTCGACAACCATACGGGACGAGGGAGTTTTCACCAAGGTCTCAAATCATCCCAAGTGCTGGTCCTATCCCGCCTTCACACATGGGACGCTCAATGCTCAGGAGGCCATTCGCCATTCCTGCAATTATTTCTTCTATGAAGTCGGCTATCGGCTGGCGTGCAAGAGCGGAGGAGCTTACAATGATGGTGCCGGGATCAATCTGATTCAGAAGTACGCGCAGATGTTTGCCCTGGACCAGAAGACCGGAGTGGAAATTCCGGAAGCGGAGTCTTCCATAGCAACGCAGTATCCGGTAATGGCGGCGATCGGGCAGTCGGACAACAACATGACAACTGTCGCTTTGGCACGCTACGCGACCGCTGTCACCAATAATGGCACGGTCTATCAGATGACCCTCCTGGATCATGTCTCCGACAGCAATGGGAACGTGATTCAGAAGTATAGCCCCACCGTCAAATCGCAAATCACGGCAGTCTCTTCCGACACCTGGAATTTTATCCATGTCGGGATGAGAGAAGTTGTGACCGACATGTCCACGATGCGGAATTTTTCGGTTCCGATCGCCGGCAAGACGGGTACGGCTCAGTCCTCGACCAGCACGGCGTCACACGGGCTTTTCATTGGATTTGCCCCCTATGACAATCCGACCGTCTGTCTGGCGGTGCGGATCCCCTACGCCTATGAATCCTTCTACGCAGCGGACGTCTCCAGGGATATTATCGGCTGTTATCTGGGAGACGCCGCATCTAACGCACTTGTCGGAACGGGAGCCATTCAGGCCGGAAGCAGCGGACACGGAGATTAAGAGGAGAGTTAAGGAGAATAAGATGAAGCAGACTGTCATAATTAAGAGCAGCAAATACGGAATGACCTTGTTTTTGGATGACCGGATTCCCTTTGAGGACCTGATACGCGATATCTGCCGCAAGTTCCATGACAGCAAATCCTTTTTTGGCGCCAGCTCCTTTGCCCTGGGCATTGAGGGGCGCAAGATGACAGCCAAAGAGATCCAGGTCGTCGTAGAGGCTATTGAGCTCAATTCAGAGATTCACATTTCCATGCTTCAGGAGACGGACCCTATGACTGACAAGCTCCTGGTCAAGTCTATGGAGGAAGCCAGATTATTAAATATTTACAGGAATGCCATGATTATCAACGGCAGCGTCCGCAGGGAAAAGAAGATCTCTTCCGACACCAGCGTCATTGTCCTGGGAGACCTGTCCGCCAGGGCGAGTATTCAGGCGGCCGGGAACGTCATCGTCATGGGAACCCTTTCGGGTCAGGTGACGGCGGGGTATCCGGATAATGATGACTGCTATATTGTCGCCAATCAGTTTGATAATCATGACCTGACCATTGGAAGCGTCAGCGGAAGCCCGGTGGAAGAGAAGAAGTGGTCCTTCCGCGCCAGAAAGAGCAAAAACCTGCCCAGGGCAGTCGCCGTGTTTGAGGGAGCTCTGATTATGGAGCCTCTTTCCAGCGGCCTTGTGCCCCAGTTGACCGGTCGTAAGCTCAAGGAAGAATAGGTATGTTCTCAAATTTTTTTCGAAATTATCGCTTTCGAGATTACAACTTTCGCCTCCTGATCTCGGTGGTCGCGCTGACCGTCATCGGAATCTTTGTCATCGCTTCCGCCAATCCGGATTTCTTTAGCAAGCAGCTCCTTGGTCTTGGCCTGGGTCTGCTTGTCATGCTGGTTATTTCTCTGGTCGACTATGATTTTCTCCTCAATTTTTCGCGGATCTACTATCTTTTGACCTGTCTTTCTCTTTTGGCCGTCTTCTTCTTTGGAAAGACGACGGGAGGAGCGACCCGGTGGATTCGCCTGAAGGGATTCCAATTCCAGCCCTCTGAGCTGGCTAAGGTTCTGCTTGTCCTCTACTTCGCCAAATATCTGTCCGATCACACCGAGGATATCAACGAGGGAAGAAGACTCTTCATCACCTGTTTTCTGGCAGCCGTCCCATTGATTCTGATCGTGAGAGAACCGGACTTATCTACGACGATCGTCACCTTTTTGATCATCGTCTCCATGTTGTTTATCGCGGGTTTAAGTCGTAAAATAGTAGCGACAGCTCTTGGAGTCACAGTGCCTGCCATCTCCTTACTGATCTTCTTTATCTATTGGAGAGGACCGGCCCTGGCGGCCAAGGCCGGATATCAGCTGAAGCGCATCCTGGCCTGGCTGCGTCCGAATGAGTTTCCGGAATCCTCCTATCAGCAGCAGAATTCAATCATGGCCATTGCCTCAGGTATTTTCTGGGGGAAGGGAATCAATAATACTGCTGTCGACTCCGTGAAGAATGGCAACTACATCTCAGAGCCGCAGACAGACTTTATCTTTGCGGTTGCGGGGGAAGAACTGGGCTTTGTCGGTTCTCTTGTCATTGTCGGTCTGCTCTTTTTCATTGTCTATCTCTGCTTTCAGACAGGCTCTAAGGCTAAGACCCTGTCGGGGAAGCTGATCTGTGTGGGAATCGGCTCTCTGATTGGCTTTCAGAGCTTTGTCAATATCTGTGTTGTATCGGGTCTGATGCCCAATACGGGTTTGCCCCTACCCTTTGTTTCCTATGGCTTAACATCACTTGTCACTTTGTACTTTGGCATAGGTCTGGTTCTCAATGTCGGACTGCAATCAGGCCGTCGAAGAGGAGGTTTACGGTTTTGAATATCGGATTAATCGCCCATGACGCGAAGAAAAAACTGATGCAGAATTTCTGTATTGCCTACAGGGGGATCCTTACGCAGAATGAGCTCTATGCGACAGGGACGACCGGGAGACTGATCGAAGAGGTCACAAACCTGAATATCCATAAGTATCTGGCCGGCCACCTGGGCGGAGCACAGCAGCTGGGGGCTCAGATTGAGCAAAACGAGATGGATCTGGTCATTTTTCTTCGCGACCCCCTGACAGCGAAATCCAATGAACCGGACATCAATCCCATTGTTCGCGCTTGTGACGCCAATAATATTCCCCTGGCCACCAATCTGGCGACCGCTGAACTTCTGATTAAATCACTGGATCGAGGAGACCTTGAGTGGCGTGAAATGTACAGGTAAAAAATACATCCCGGTGAAAAAATATATCGCGGCCCTTCTTCTGGTCTGCCTCTTTGTTTTTGTCGCCTGCGGGGACAAAAAGCAGGCCTCTGACTATCGGATCACAGACACATCGACGGATTACGGCCTGACTGCCTCCCGACAGGAAGCCTGTAATCTGCTCTCCGCGGGGACAGTCATTCCCCGCTTAGACGATGTGAACACGGCGACCAATTCACAGGGTTCTGCTTTTCAATCCGCTCTGGTCATCAATGAAACCAGCGGACATGTCCTCTACAGCAAGCAGGCGAACCGCAAGGCCTATCCCGCGTCCATGACCAAGGTTCTGACCTTTCTGACGGCCATGCGCTGCGGTCAGCTGTCAGATACGCTGACAGTGTCAGAGAATGCCCTGCGTGTCATGGAAGGGTCTACGATGGCCGGTCTTCGGGCCGGAGATCAGATCAGTCTGCAGGAGGCCCTCTACGCTATGATCCTTCCCTCCGGGAACGACGCGGCCATCACGATCGCCGAGGGACTGGGCGGGTCGACGGAGCATTTTGCGGAAGAGATGAATGAGACGGCCGCCTCCATCGGGGCGACGCACACGCACTATGTGACGGTCAACGGTCTTCATGATGACAATCACTACACGACCGCCAATGACATGTATCTGATCTTCCATGAGGCTTTAAAATATCCTGTTTTTCGCGATATCATCTCTTCCAAAACTCATACGGGGAGCTTTCAGTCCTCCGGAGGCCTGAAGAGGACTTTAACCTGGAGGAATACCAATCGCTATCTGCAGGGCAGTATTCAGTCCCCATCCGATATGACGGTTGTCGGCGGCAAGACCGGAACCACAGATCAGGCAGGAGCCTGTCTGGTTTTGCTCTCAAAAAATGCCAGAGGAGAGGAGATCATCAGCATTATTTTCAAGGCTGACAATCACGCGACCCTCTATAAGCAGATGAACCATCTCCTGGAGGTCTACGGTCAGAACCGCTAAGAAATCCGGAACTGCAAGGAAATCAAGAACCGCAAGGAAATCCAGAATCGCCAGGATATCCTGCAGGGATAAGCCGGCGAAATTCCGACGTAAATTCGAGGACAGGATAGGCCGGAAAATTTCAAGACGCATTGTACTTTGGCAGGCCATATACTATAATTTTTTCAGGGTAATACAGATCATTGATATGTATTGGAGGGGTGAATATGGTAGAAATCATTGCAGGAGTCAAGGGTACCGGGAAGACGAGACGCATGCTGGATTCTGCGGAAGAAGATGTTCGCAGTGCCGATGGGCTGGTCGTCTATATCGATAAGAGTGATCAGAGGATGTTGGAACTCAACTCCAAGATCCGCATGATCGATATGAGTCGTTACCCGGTTTCCAATTTAGACGGTTTTGTCGGTTTTCTCTGCGGAAGCCTGTCACAGAACCGGGACATACAGAAGATCTATCTGGATTCTTTTTTGGCCATCGCCCATATCACGGCAGAAGAGGATATCAGCAGGGCTGTTCATTTTCTGGAGCGTGCTTCTGACAAGTTCGACGTCGACTTCATTGTGAGCATTTCAAAGAATCCGGCCGAACTTCCCGGGGACGTGTCTGATCTCGTCTCTGATTGAAATGATTTTGAATGATACAGGAAGCGGGGGTGGCGGATGCGACCTCCGCTTTCCATATAGTAAGGCAGACAGAAAAAATGGCCAAAGTCACACGCTTTCATCGAAATTTACAAATGAATATCGGGCTGATCGTAGGCGTCATCCTTGTTATTTATGTTCTCTTTCATCTTTTCAGCTATGTCACCAAGAAGCATGTGGCAATCTATCAGGTCAACAGCGGAACAATCTCTACCAGCAAGCACTATGAGGCACTGGCGCTCAGGAGCGAGTCCCTGGTCCAGGCGGAGGCGGACGGTCAGATATACCACTTCAAGGCCAACGAAGCTCAGGTCGGCAGTGATTCAATCGTCTATTCTCTGGATCAAAGCGGAGATATCCAGCAGCTTTTCACACAGGCGCAGCTGAATACTTCCGCGCTCAATGAGACAGAGCAGAGACAAATCGTCAATTCTCTGAGCGACTATGTCAGGACCAAAGATGACAACCGATTCTACAAGGTCTATGATTTCAAGAATCAACTGGAGGCAAATCTCTATGATTCGCTTCAGCAGACCGTCTTCGAGACCTACAAGTCACAGATCAATGAGGCGAAGCAGAGAAATACCTTTCATACGTATCAGGCTCCCTCTCCGGGGCTTTTGGTCTATGCCACAGATGGCGACGAGGGACTGAACCTTGACAACTTCACGCGTGAGTCCTTCGATACATCCAAGTTAGACTACAAGGATCTGAAAAATGTTTCCTCTGTCAAGGCGGGAGATCCTGTCTACAAACTAATCAGCTCAGAGCAGTGGAAGATGCTTGTCGAAGTCGACGATGAGATGGCCTCTCAGATCACTTCATCCTCCAATGTCCAGCTGGTTTTTGACAAGGATCAGCGGTCTGCCTGGGCCGCCGCTTCTGTCATCGAGAAATACGGGAGGAAGTACCTGGTCCTCTCCCTGGATGACTCCATGGAGCGCTATGCGGACCTGCGCTTTGTCGGAGTGACGCTCAATCTGGACCGGGCTTCCGGACTGAAAATTCCCCTTTCCGCGATCACTAAGCAATCCTTCTATAAGATTCCCAAGAGCTATTTTTTCAAGGGAGGCAACAGCAACGATCTTGGCCTGCTCCGCAAGAAGAGCAACGGCAGTGAATTCATTGTTCCGACGATTTTCGCCGAGGATGAGGAGGATTACTTCATCAACGCGGATCAGCTGAAAGAAAGCGATATCCTGATCAAACAGAACAGCAGCGAGAGCTGGCAGGTCAACAGCAAGTCTGAGGAGCTGACCGGAGTCTATCAGGTCAACAAGGGATTCGCGGAATTTAAGCCCATTGAAGTCCAGTTCCAGAACAAGGAGTTTGCCGTTGTCTCATCGACGACTTCTTACGGACTGGTTCTCTACGACCGTATTGCCCTTAACAGCAGTCAGGTCAAGGAAGGGGACATGGTGCAGTAGCCAAAGAGAAGAGGAGGCAAAATGCTTGCAGAAAATTTAAAGACCGTCCGGGAAAATATCACAGAGGCCTGCAGGAGGGCCAACAGAGATCCGTCAGAGGTAACCCTGGTCGCTGTATCAAAGACCAAGCCGGAAGCAGACATTCAGGAGATTTACGGGCAGGGCATCCGTGATTTCGGCGAGAACTACGTGCAGGAGCTGGTCGAGAAAATTGATCACCTGCCCGGGGATATCCGCTGGCATATGATTGGGCATTTGCAGCGCAACAAGGTGAAGTACCTGGCGCGAAGGGCTGACTCCATCGCCTTGATTCACTCCGTTGACACCTACCGTCTGGCTGAGGAAATCAATATCCAGGCCAAGAAGAACAAGAGAATCATCGATATTCTGGTAGAGGTCAATATTGCCGATGAGGACTCCAAATTCGGGATCAGCAGGGAGGACGCTCTGTCTTTGATCCAGGATATCGCCGGTCTTGACGGTATACATATCAGAGGACTGATGACATCCGCGCCAAATGTCAAAAACGCTGAGGAGAATCGGGCTTACTTCCGGTCGATCAAAGCCCTTGCGGTTGACATCAATTCTCGAAACATTGATAATGTGGAAATGGACATTCTATCTATGGGAATGACCAATGATTATCAGATTGCCATAGAAGAGGGTTCCACCATGGTAAGGGTGGGAACCGCGATTTTCGGAGCAAGAGACTATCACAGGAAGTCATGAGAATATGACCTGTGAGCACGCGATCATTTGAAGTGCTGCAGGCGTGATTTGGGAATGATTCAAAATAATGAATAAGAGGTGAAAGATGGGCTTTTTCGATAAGATGTTAGACGCCATGAAATTATCGGATGAAGATGACGAGTACTACGATGATGACATCTATGAAGAGGATGAGAAAAGATCTGCCTTATCCTCCCGCCGCAAGAATTCCGCAAATGACGCTCCTGCCTCTGAGGAGAGCAGCAGGTCCGTGGCCGCGCATTCATCCAAAATTACGCCCATGCGGTCTGCCAGGCGGGGCAGCGTCTCAGGAATGGAAGTCTGCGTGATTAAACCGGCTGTTTTTGAGGACTCCAAAGAAGTCATCGATACGATTCTATCTGAAAAACCGGTGATCATGAATATGGAGGGACTGGATCTCTCCCTGGCCCAGCGCATCATCGATGTTGTCAGCGGAGCCTGTCTCGCGCTGAACGGAACTCTGCAGAAGGTTTCTTCTTATATCTTTATTGTAACTCCGGCTTCTGTCGACATCTCCGGTGACCTGCAGGGGATCATGGATTCCTTTGACATTTCCGGGATCCAGACAGGATTTTAAGTGATCGTTAATTTTGGGCGCCTTGAACATTGCTTCAGGGTGCTTTTTTGGAGTAAGCATGCATTATCATCGTCTTCCTGTCTCATATGAGGACAGACATTCCTATGATATTCTGATTGAAGATTCCTTCGGTGCGCTTAAGGCGGAAATTCAAAGACTGCCGAGTCACTATCAGAGAGTCTGCATTGTCACTGACTCAAATGTTTCCCAATTCTATCTGGATCAGCTGAGGCAGGAGCTTCAGGGGATCTTTCAGCAAATCATCGTCCATATTCTTCCCGCGGGTGAGACAAGCAAAAATCTCGCATGCGCGGAAGCTGTCTATGAACAGATGATAGAGGCCCGTTTTGATCGCCACGACCTTCTGATTGCTCTTGGGGGAGGAGTCGTCGGAGATCTGACCGGTTTTGTCGCCGCGACTTATATGCGGGGAATTGACTACATACAGATCCCGACCAGTCTTCTGGCTCAGGTCGATTCCTCTGTCGGAGGCAAAACGGGGATTGATTTTCGAGCCTATAAGAATATGGTCGGAGCCTTTAAGATGCCTGTCCTGGTCTATATGAATATCAGCTGTCTTAAGACGCTTGATCCCCTTCAGTTTACCTGTGGAATGGGAGAGGTGATCAAATACGGTTTTATTCAGGACAAGGGCTTCTACCGGTGGCTTCAGACCAACGTCAAGCGTATTATGAGTCGGGATCTTCCAGCTCTGGCTCAAATGGTCTATACCTCCGCGGATATCAAGAGAAGAATCTGTCAACTGGATCCGAGAGAAGAGGGGATCCGGTCCCATCTTAATTTCGGACATACCATCGGTCATGCTGTAGAGAAGCTTTCCTCTTTTCGGCTCTATCACGGACAATGTGTTTCGATCGGGTCTGCCGCGGCTCTTTATCTGTCCCATAAGCTGGGGAAAATAAGCACTGCGGATCTCAAAGAGGGGATTCAGACTCTGACAGACTTCGGATTGCCTGTATCTGTTGATCCGGGGGACTTTCCGCAGATGACGACGGACAATATTCTGCTCGCCTCAAAGTCCGACAAAAAAATGCAGGGAGACCGAATCCGCTTTGTCATCCTGGACGCGATCGGACAGGCAGATACCTATCTGGATTTTGTCGATGATGATCTGCGAGAGGCGATTGACTTTATTCGCGCGTGATGAGAGTAGACGTGATGGGAGTAGATATGGCGCATTCCGAAAGGACAATAAATTCCATAATCTGGCGGCTGACCGGTGGTCTTTTTATCATTTTTCTCGTCGTCTTCGATCACTGGACCAAAGGACTGGCGCTTGTGAGACTTAGATCAGGAGATCTCGATTTGATCCCGGGAATACTGAAATTGCACTATTTGCAAAATACCGGCGCAGCCTTCTCCATCCTGGAGGGACAGCAGAGCTTTTTCCTGCTTCTGACGCCGCTTTTGATTCTGTGTATTGTTGTTTTTGCTCTGACGACACCGCCTTCAAAGAAATTTTTGCCCTTACATATCACCTATTGTTTTCTGATTTCCGGAGCTGTTGGTAACTTCATTGATCGTGTCGTTCAGGGCTATGTTACAGACTTCATTTATTTCTATCTGATCGATTTTCCTGTCTTTAATGTGGCGGATATCTATGTGACGATATCAATGATCGCCCTGATCCTCCTGGTTCTTTTTGCCTATCAGGATGAGGAGCTGGAAGAGATTCTTCCCTGGAAGAGATGGGGCTTAAAGCGGAAAAAATAAAGGCACAAGGGATGGTAGGAATGGAAACAGAAAATTGTCATCAGAAAATTGCCGGCATTGTCAGGAATCGCCAGCAATTCGCGGATCAACCGGCAATGTCATTGACAGATATTCGCAGATCAACCGGCAATGCTATTGATAGATGTGGGATGAAACATGCAGGAATTCAAACTAAACTGCACAGGAGAAGAGAGTGGACTGCGAATTGACCGCTATCTGGCGGATCATCTGGACGGACAGTCCAGAAACAGTATTCAGAAATTGATCGAAGAGGGGCTTGTTTTGGTCAATGGAAACGCCTGCAGAGCCAGCTACAAGCTGCAGGAGAAAGACCGGATCTTTGTTTCCGTTCCAGACGCTGTTTTGACGGAGCTTCGGCCGGAGAGGATTCCCCTGGATATTCTCTATGAGGACGATCAGCTCCTGATTGTCAATAAGCCCAAGGAAATGGTGGTGCACCCCGCTCCCGGACACAATACGGGAACCCTGGTCAACGCCATTATGTACCACTGCGGAAAAGAACTCTCCGGAATCAACGGAGAAATCCGCCCGGGGATTGTTCACCGCATTGACATGAATACGACCGGCTCTCTGATTGTATGTAAAACAGACGCTGCCCATCGCTTCATCGCGAGCCAAATCAAAGAACACTCGGTTCATCGCGTCTATCGCGCGATTGTATACGGACATCTCAATCCGACAGAGGGAACCATTCGTACAAGCATAGGCAGGGATCCCAGGGATCGGAAGAAAATGTCTGTCGGCGTGAAAAACGGACGGCAGGCTATAACGCATTACCGTGAACTGGCCCGCCTCAAGAACAATTTCTCTTATGTAGAATTTGAGCTTGAGACGGGACGGACCCATCAGATTCGTGTCCACATGGCCTCTATTGGCCATCCGATTCTCGGCGACCAGGTCTACGGGCCTAAGAAAAGCCCCTATCACCTGGACGGACAGACCCTGCACGCCATGACGATCGGATTTGTACATCCGACAAGCAAAAGATACGTGGAATTCACAGCTCCCCTGCCGGAATATTTTCAACATCTCCTGGCGATCCTGGGAGAAGAATGACCGGTTTAAAAGAAGAGGAGCGGAGTGAAAAGAAGATGGCCGATATCAGTGAAGATAGCTGTCATCAACTGAAGATGACCGGTATCAGTAGAAGATGATCGATATCAGCAGAAAAATCCAGGCCTGCGAATCAGGCCTGATGATTAGGATTGATATCTTTTCGATTGAAGTCAACTGCATTGGCGGCCTGACGCTTATGCTCATCCTCAATTGCCGCGTAGTAATCGATGGTTGTGTTGATATTCTCATGCCCGAGGACGTCCGCGACCAGCCGGATATCACCTGTCTCCCGATAGAGGGCTGTTCCATAGGTTGAGCGAAGCTTGTGTGGCGTAATGTGTTTGCCCGGGACGGCGATTCTGGCGTATTTTTTGACCAGTTTCTCGATGGCGTCGACGGAGATCCGCTTACCCTGCAGAGAGTAGAAGAGGGCTTGCTGATGGCCTTCCAGAGGACTGATGGTCTGCCGCTCCCCCTCAATATAATCAGACAGGGTTAAATGAACCGGTTTCCCGAAATAGATGATGTCCTGTCCCCCTCCCTTGCGTACAATGACAAGGCTGTTTTCTATCAGATTGACGTCATTTAAGTCCAGGCCCCGGCATTCGGACACACGCATACCGGTATTTAATAAAATTGTCAAAATAGCCAGATCTCTCTGCTGTGTTTTCAGGCAGTATTTCCGCTGACGGTCTGACATCTGCTGGTTGCCGATTGTAATGGCATTTAAGATATCCTGCACCTCGTAGTTATTCATGCGGACGATATTCTTGTCCTTCTTGAGTCTTGGCATCGCCACAAGGGCTGTCGGATCCTCCGAAATATGCTTGTGGACCAGCTGATATTTATACATGCCGCGCAGGGCAGACATCTTGCGGGCAATGGCTTTCTTGCCATTTTCATGGTATTCCCCATCCACGTTAAGACTTAAATAACGCTGGTACTCGAGGATATCCTCAGATTGAATCTGCTTTAGGATTTCCAGTTTCATTGACTTCGGATCGATATCCTTTAGCTGGGGATTTTTCTCCCGCAGAAATCGCAGAAAGGTCAGCAGGTCGTAGGAATAAGAAATCAGTGTGGAGGTCTGTGTCGTAAGCTCCTTAGAGTAGATAAAATCAACGCAGAAGTCCGGAAGCTGATCCAGAAGGCTGCGCAGCTTCAGAGTCTGTTTCTTTTGTTTGTCCTTGTAGTATTCAGAGTCCCGGGCCATGGTATCTAGTATATTCCTCCTCAAACAGATATATCATGCGGAAAAACAGATATTTATCCGCTAGATTGATAGAGATAGTCTACTACCCTTTCAGAACCCTGTCAATCACCGAGATTAAGCATTTTGGGATTTGTATCACAGAAACAAACTTAACTATTTGCGACTTGCCATGTATCAGATCACTATCCATTACTTGCCTACTACATCCCCTTATTTTTATAACATAGCTATCAATCTTAAATTTCCCGAAGGCCTTCGGATTTTAGATCTCTATTGAACCTCAGCATAGACCGGTACGACCAGAGACATTCCGGAATAAATATTCTGACTGGTCAAGTGATTGGTCTCGATGATCTTGTTCACGTATTGGCGGCGGCTTACAGACGGGTCCTTCTTATACTGATCAGCCAGCTTATAGAGCGTGTCGCCCGGATTGATCTCAATGGACCGATAACACTCCTGATAGGTCTTCTCCTGTGACGCCGACGCAGTCATGGGCCGGTTCAGAAAAAAAATCGCGAGCAAGGCGATAACGATTAAGACAAGGGATATCGCCAGCTCAACTCTGGTCTTATGCCGCTGTCTGGATGATCTGCTTCCTGCCCGGCCGCTTCTTCTATTTCTATCAATGATACGCTCTTCCTTGGTCCCATATCCGCTAAAACGATTGGTCATCATCTTCTGTCCTCCCGTGTTCGATTATCTGTTCGGAACAAATATTCGATTCATATCCTATCAAACAGCTGTTCGGGTGTCAAGCATTTATCGAACATATTTTTGCGAATATGTGTTTGCTTTTTAAAAAGAGCTTTTCTATAATAGAAGTAACTTCATTCAAGAGGATTTTCGACCGCATCAGAGACCAGAAGCTTTCCTGCGGCGATTTCTTTGACAGGATGATGTAACAGGAATTCGATTTTGGAGGTGTTGGAGCTATGTCCTATGGCAAGATCACAGAGAAGCAGATGCAGATTTTGGAGTACATTAAGAATGAGATTTTAAGCTCCGGCTACCCTCCCACGGTTCGCGAGATCTGTGACGCGGTCGGTCTCAAGTCCACCTCTTCTGTCTTCGCTCACCTGGAGAAGCTTGAGAATAACGGCTATATTCGCCGTGATCCGACCAAGCCCAGAGCAATTGAGGTGGTCGATGATAATTTCAATCTGACCCGCAGAGAGGTCGTCAATATTCCCATGCTCGGACAGGTGGCTGCCGGTCAGCCTCTTTTGGCTGTTGAGAATATCAGCAATTATTTTCCTATTCCGGCAGAGTTCATCCCCAAGGAGCAGACCTTTATGCTCAAGGTCAAGGGGGAATCCATGATCAATGTCGGCATCTTCGATGGAGATTTTATCATGGTCGAGAAGCGACCGACCGCCCGCAACGGGGAGATTGTTGTCGCTCTTGTCGATGATTCCGCCACGGTTAAGACCTTCTACAAGGAAGAGGATCATATCCGTCTGCAGCCGGAGAATGATGATATGGACCCCATTCTTGTTCCAGACTGCCAGATTCTCGGTAAGGTTTTCGGCGTATTGAGACTCTATTGATCCGGCTTTCGACGGTGACCGAGACCAGTTTATTCCATTTCATTATGACTTTTACCAATGCTCGTACATCTTTCCGAAAAAATTCAGGCCCTCTGAGAATCTATCTCAGAGAGCCTGATTACGACAAGCGCATGCTTGCGGAACATGTATATGACTGTCACAAAACGGGATACCGCGCTTGAAGCTGTCCTTCGGCGAACCATAGCGGGCGATAGAGGAAAAAGAACAGGAAGTCGCGCCTTCTACTCATCTTCTGCTTGGCCCTTCTTTGAGATATGATATTTTATGATAATAATTACGATACTTAATGGTAGATAGGTTAGCCAGAAGGTGATTATGGTATAGCCTGATATGAATGACCAGAGACTCATAGTCATTCTTGTAAAATAGCTAACCAAAATGAATCCGATAATCTGTGCACACAAAATAAGCAATATACGTCCTATTAGCTTCTTAAATTCAGCTTTCACATCCATCAATGACCATTCCCCCATCGCTTACTAAATGTCCAAGATCCTACATATTGCGTTCGTGCCCGGTCCAAATAATATCTATTTTCATAGCGCATATATCTCTTACCAGCTACTCAGCTCCTGCTTTACCCTTCTTTGAAATAAGGTACCATACGATATAAATTACTGTCTTCAATAGTAGATAGAATAGCCAGGAGGCGATAAAAACATAGTCAGACACAAATGACCAGATACTCCTGGCCTCGCCAGTAAAATGGGTGATCAGAAAGTATACGATAATCTGTATACATAACACAAACAATGCGAGTCCTATATCTTTCTGCAAACGCTTCTTCACTGATACCACCTCCCCCGAATTTCTGTCTTCCCTCCTTTATCTTTCCTTCTTCAGGTAAATTCAAAATAGCATGTTTTAAGACTGAAAACAAGATTTGATCACAAACTCTCAATTTCAACCTCTCTCCCATCGGTCCAAATCCGCTCCAGGTCATAGAAGAGACGGTCCTCCTCAGAGAAGATATGGACGATGAAATCCCCATAATCCATCAGAATCCAGGTGGAATTGCGGTTTCCCTCGACCTTGGGCTGAGCCATACCGATTTCTCTCATCTTCTGTCCGACAGAATCCTCCATGGCCTGCAGCTGGCTCTGATTGCTGCCGCTTGCCACGATGAAATAGTCGGCAATGGTAGAGATACCGCGAATATCAATGATACGGATATCCTCTGCCTTTTTCTCTTCCAAAGCCTGAAATGCCACTTTTACCTGCTCTTCTATTGTCATGATTGAAATCTCCTTGTCTGAATGATATCTCGATAGGAATCGAGCGTCTGTCTGCTGCTTACATCGATCTCTGCCCCGGATGCCTCCAGAAACGCGATGGTGTCCTCCAGAATCAGAGTCACTGCCAGGTCCAGGTCGTAAAAGGCAAGCTGTCTGATGTCGGACAGGTGAGGAGCCCGGTCTCGTCCCGGCTCAATATAGTCGGCCACAAAGATGATCTTGTCTAAAAGCCCCATGGCAGGACTTCCGGTCGTGTGCAGGCGAATGGCCCGAAGGACAGCCGGGTCCTGCACTCCATAGATCTCCTCGGCAAAAAGAGCGCCAACCTTTGCGTGAAGCAGCTGAGGTGCCTTCTCTTCTCCCGGACTGATCAAAAGTCCACGCTTTTTAGCGATTTCTATCAGCTGATCATTGGACAGGTATTTGGCACAGTCATGCAGAAGCCCCGCGATCTGCGCTCTTGTCATGGGGTAGCTGTGGGCCATGGACAGAGCGCATGCCGTGTGCATAACTCCCAGGGTATGAGCATAGCGATGGGGACTGAGCAGGCCTTGCAGAGACTTCTCAATGGCCACGATATCATACCCTGTGACATTCTGGTAGAGAGCGTGTGTTCGGATGTAATCGACAACCTTAGCCGGCGTATAAGCAGAGATATCCTCTTTTTCTGCGACCATCCGGCGAATCTGTGTCGAGGAGATGTCCATCTGCCCGCAGTCAAGAATATGAAAGGAGCCCTGATATGTGTCAGACAGCCGCTTGATCTTTTTCTGTAAATCTTTCCGACGCAGCCTGCTCTCTTCCACTTGGAGACTTCTCAACTGGATTTTTCCTGTCCGTGAACTTTCCGATTGAGAACTTCCTGTCCCAGAACTCTTCGGGACCTTTGCCGGTCCGGCGCCGTGAGAAAGTCCAGCCTTAGATTTTGTCCCGGCAAAAGAATCCTGCGCCCCTGTGGCAGCTCCCGTTTCCTTCTCTACTCTTCTGGTCAGCGCGGCCGCCTGATCCCGGCTGATCTGCTGCGAAACAGTGATTGCGTGCAGGGTTTCCTCCGGGCTTCGGCAGGCAATGAGAATGGTCGCCATGGCACAAATCTGTTCCGGGTGAGCCCAGCTGAAGAAGAGGTCCAAAGAATCCTCTCCAATGATGTAATAGAAGCTGTCATCAGAAAAGCGCTGACGCAATTCCTCCAGACTGAGATAGGTGTAGGATTTCCCGGACCGGCGAATCTCTAATTCGCTGACCTTTACCCCTCGCATTCCCTGAACCGCCAATCGACACATGCGAAGGCGGTCATAGCGCCCAAGAGAATCTGTAATCCCCTTGTGGGGCGACTCCCCTGTCGGCATCAGCCAGACCTCGTCCAGGCCGAACTGCTCTCTGGCCTGACGGATGATATTCAGATGACCATTGTGAATGGGATTAAAGGTTCCTCCCATAATTCCAATCCTGCGCGTCATATATGACTCCGATCTGGAGACTTCTTCCCTGCGGCAACAGCAAATTGCTCTGTCCAAATTTGTGATAACAGGAATCTCATCTTATCTGTCAGCTGATATTCACCTGGGCAGCTCAATCTTTGGCTTTTTGGCCGGGCGGTAGAGAATGATGATTTTTCCGATCACCCTCACGACAAGAGAGTGACTCCTTTCCGCCAGGATATTGGCAAGCTCCTTGGGGTCATCGAAGCAGTTCTTTAACACGTGAATTTTGATCAGCTCTCTGGCCTCCAGAGCCTCGTCAACAGAGTTTACAATTTCCGGGGTTACTGAAGATTTGCCGATCTGCAGGATTGCGTTCAGAGGGTTCGCCATGGAGGACAGATAGGCCCTCTGCTTGTTTGTCAATGTCAGCATAGTCACTCCTTATAGTAGTCAAATGTCAGCCCATACATGCGAACTGTATCGCCGTCCTTAATTCCCCTGGACTCAAGATCCTTGAGGATCCCCTCTTTCTTCAGGAACTGCTGGAAGAAGACGAAACCTCGCTCTGATTCAAGATTCGTGTAACCGAGCATTTTGTCAATCTTTGGCCCCTCAACGACATACTCTCCGTCCGCGTTGATCTCAATACTGTAGGGCTCGTCTGCGCGTATCAGGTCGTTGGGGTCGAACTCAGCATCGTAAACGACAGGTTCTTTGGGGAGGGAGGATAAGAGCTCTGATACCCTGTAGAGCAGTTCTTTTACACCCCGACCTGTCACAGCGGAGATCCCATACACTTCGATTCCTTCCGAAGAAAATGCCTCCCGCAATCTGGTCAGAACCTCTTCTCCGCCATCCGGGCAGAGGTCCAGCTTGTTGGCGGCAATGATCTGAGGTTTCTTAAGCAGCTTAGAATGATAGGACTCCAGCTCATGGTTTATGGCCCTGATATCTTCGACAGGATCCCGCCCCTCCACAGAGGCCGCATCGACAAGGTGGACAATCAGCTTGGTCCGTTCGATATGACGAAGGAACTGGTGACCCAGCCCCAGTCCCTCAGAGGCTCCCTCAATCAGACCCGGAATGTCAGCGATCACGAAACCGGAGGCCCCCTCCAGATCGACGACGCCCAAATTAGGATTTAGGGTGGTGAAATGGTAGTTGGCGATCTTGGGCCGGGCATTGGTTGCCCGGCTTAAGAATGTGGATTTTCCCACATTTGGGAATCCGACCAGGCCGACGTCTGCTATTACTTTGAGCTCCAGGATCACTTCAATTTCAACGGCATCCTGTCCTGGATTGGCGAATTTGGGCGCCTGCATGGTAGATGTGGCAAAATGCATATTGCCAAGTCCGCCATTTCCGCCCCGCAGAACGACCATACGCCGGTTATCTCCGGACATATCCGCAATCACCTGCCCGGTCTCCGCAGACTTGACAATGGTGCCCTCGGGAACCTTGAGGACAATGTCCTGTCCATTCCTGCCGTGGCATCGCCTCTTGCCGCCCTCTTCTCCGTTGCCGGCCGCAAACTTGTGTCTGTGACGATAATTGTAGAGAGTGTTCATTCCGTCATCCACCTCGAAGATGACGTCTCCCCCCTTGCCTCCGTCGCCGCCGTCAGGCCCTCCGTCGGGTACGAACTTCTCTCTGCGAAAACTGACATGCCCGTCTCCCCCCTTACCGGAAGCGATCCATATCTTAGCGCGATCTGCAAACATAATTATCCTCCACTTATCCAAGGGAATCGAGGAATCTTATCTTATGAGATTCCCTGATCCCCATAAAGCGTCAATCACTGCACCGTGCAGGAGCATCATAGCCTATCCGACCGGATAGAACAAGAAAGTCCTGAAAGAAAAAACCACCCCGGATCGCATCTGCAAGCTCCAGGCAAGTGCGAAACAGGGTGGTTGATTTTATTCTGACAGAAATGCCCTTTTATTCCGCGTCCGCAAGGGGATAGACAGAAGCGACCTTCTTGTCTCTTCCCTTGCGCTCGAAGCGAAGCACACCGTCAACCCTGGCGAAAAGAGTGTCATCGCCGCCAATCCCGACATTCAAGCCCGGATGGATTCTGGTGCCGCGCTGTCTGTACAGAATATTCCCGGCCTTTACATGCTGTCCGTCCGCCCTCTTGGCGCCCAGTCTCTTGGACTCGGAATCTCTACCGTTCTTGGTAGAACCCATTCCCTTTTTATGAGCGAAGAACTGAAGATTCATCTCTAACATGGATCACACCTCCTGTGTGTTAAATGAGACATAGGTCTCACCATAGCTGTCTATAATTTTTCGGATACCCAGAATCATGGTTTCCATCAACAAATGACTGTCATGGGATACGGTATCTTCAAACTGAAAATCAATCATGCCCCGGCCAGGGTCCTCTCCGATAGAGAAGTGATCCTCAGTAAAAGTCTCAATCGCATTGATGGTATTGAGCACAAGCGCCGAAACCGCTGCACAGACGACATCATCTGTATCGGCGTAGCCCGCATGCCCCAGAAGATAGAGTCTGCGAAACTCGCCCTTTTCCTTTGTGACAGTAACTGAAATCATGGCAGTCAGCCATTGATCTTGTCGATCTTAACCTGCGTGAATGACTGTCTGTGACCATTTTTCTTGTGGTAGCCGGTCTTTCTCTTGAACTTGTAGACAATCACCTTGCGAGCGCGTCCGTTGCGAACGACAGAGGCCTCCACGCTGGCGCCGTCAACCATAGGACTGCCAACCTTTAACCCGTCATTGCTGACTGCTAAAACCTGGTCGAAAGTCACCTTCTCGCCCTCCTCGGCACCGAGCTTCTCAATGCTGATGACGTCTCCCTCAGATACCTTGTACTGCTTACCACCGGTAGCAATAATTGCGTACATGTCTGTACCTCCTCAACATACGCCAGTTTTGGTGCCCCGGGACCATCCCGGAATCTTCATACCTAACTGCGCGACATACTTGATTATATTAGCATCACAGAGAATCGCTGTCAAGCTGGCAGTCGATCCGATCCGATTATAGAGAGGACATGTAGGTTTGTAAATGATGTGATACCAGATGAACAAAGCTAGTAAGCCATGATAGAAGAAATATCACCACCCGTATTGCCGATTGTCAAGTAACTGCTCGCGTTTTTGAATGGGACTGCTCCATCCAAGTATCTTCATGGGGATCCGGTTTGAACGCCTTAAATATCGTTTCATTTGCAGGAGCAGATCATTATAGTTATAGAAATGGAGATGATTATAGAAGCGCTCCTGATCATTTCTGTGACTGCGTTCAACTTTTCCGTTGTGACAAGATGAGTTTTGATTTTGGAATTCAGATTTATCATCGAATCCTGCAAAGCCTCCGCAAGCCTTTCGGCAATGTACCGGCTGTTACCGGTACCGGAAAAGCAGAAAATCATATGCTCTCGCCTCCTCGCAGTAATGCCAATGTCTTCTCGTCCGACTTTCCTTCAAAAAATTTATTCAGTACCTTCTGGTAAATGTCATTTGTCGGTTCTGCAGCCGCAAACAAGGTCATCGAAGAACGAAGCTTCAGATCATCCGGCCAGCCCATGACTTTTTCCGCATCATTGCTCTCGTTCTTCAGCAAAGCATCACAAATCTCCTGCATGTGCGCCGCCAGAGTCGGTTCTTTCAGATAAGCCTTCGCCTCATCCAAATCCTCTATGGCATAGTATTCCGCAATATCGCTGTGCCCTAGACCCTTGATTTGCGGGAAAATGTACCACATCCAGTGGCTCATCTTATAACCGGCCTGGATTTCCTCCAGAGCCATAGCAAAAGAGCTTTGATGCGCATTTACAAAACGCTTGATATTATATTTCTTCATTTGCGGCTCCTCCAAGACATCCCTTCTATTACAAAATGATAATTTAGCACAGCAGCTCCGTCTGCTGTATGACTACTGGTTCACGCAATTTGACTTTCCGAATGAGAAAGGCAAACCGTATCGTTCATCCGGCGGACAAATGGTGTGGAGTGAACAGTTGAAACGTAAAGTTCCTCAAAATTGGAATGTGACACCATTGGGGCAAGTGTGCTCTTTCCGAAATGGTATTAACTACGATAAAAACACCGCGGGTGATACAATATGCCGCATTGTCAATGTTCGCAATGTATCTTCTTCATCAATCATATTAGATGAAAGAGATCTTGATGAACTCTGTCTCCCTTGCAAACAGGCAAAAAAGTATCTTGTTTCAAATGACAGTATTCTCATTGCTCGGAGCGGCATTCCGGGAGCACCAAGAATTCTATACATATCAAACTCACTTCAAAAAGGAAAACTAACCGAAAGCTAACACATCCTGTTGACCTGATTAAATTTTCAGAAAGATGGATACTTAATTCAGTACAACTTCTGCAAGCAGGGCGCAGGTGCTACCTGCGCGTTTTTATGCTTGTTGGGGAGAGTCCCCAATCCCCTTGAGAGCGCTGCCTGCGGCATCGGGCTGCGCATCCGAAACGGATGCTCATGACCGTGACTACGTCACGAAAAAAGCCGCTGCCCGAGGGTGACAGCTTGAAAATGAAATCGCATTGTTCAATCCAACAGTAAAATCTGTTCAAACAACCCTGCAGTTTTATTTGCGCTTGCGGCCGCCACGCTTCCGGTAATCCTCATCAATACGTTTCTTCCAGTCTGCTCCCAGCGGAGCACTGCACCGGACGGCACTGATGGCTTCGCTGACCACCTCATAATTCAATGCGGTTCCTTCGCTGTCACACTGATAGTTGACTGCCCGGTCTGCACCGATTCCGAACTGACTTGCTGTCTCCACCGCGTCAATATTTGCGCCGAGGAACAGGAAGCTCCCAACCGTATTTTGTCTTCTGCCGTTCAGTCATCTGCTTCACTCTGTCGCTGCTGTAATGATGACTCGCATTCTCCATTCCATCTGTCGTAATAATGAACATCGTATGCTCCGGCACGTCCTCAGGTCTGGCGTATTTATGAATGTTTCCGATGTGGTGTATTGCTCCGCCGATGGCATCCAACAGTGCCGTGCAGCCGCACACAGTATAATCTTTGTCCGTCATTTTCCGGATATTCTGAACCTCAACCCGGTCATGCAGAAACTCGCTGACATTATCAAAAAGCACTGTGGAGATCAATGCTTCTCCCTCTGCTCTCTTCTGCTTCTCGATCATGGAATTGAAACCGCCGATGATGTCTGCTTCCAGTCCGCTCATGGAACCACTGCGATCTAGGATAAAAACGATTTCTGTTAAATTCTTTCTCATATGCTTGTCCTCCCCGAAGAATATGGTCTGTTTGGTTTTTTACCTTACAGCCACAGTATAGCGATTTTCCTTCAGGGAATGGTCGCATACGAAGCGACATTCTTATGCCCCGATCAGGCTCTGATCAAAGGCAAACAGTGCCTCATTGATCTCATAGACATTATAATTTCCGCGTTCGACAAAGTATTCCACGATAATGTCGAATTTGCTCGAATGAGACAGGGCGAAGCCGGCCTTCATGAGCATGTCCTCCATTTCCGGCAGAGGCAGCTCCAATGCCAGGGCAAACGCCAGCACCGTCGGCTTGGAAGGCTTATAAAACTTGTCGGAGCGAATCTTGGAAAACAATTTCCGGTCAATGTTGGCCTTCTTATAGCACTGCGCATCCGTCATGCAACGTTCATTGATTTTCCGCAGAAGCATTTCCAAAAAGCTCTCGTCCATCTGCTTCAGCGTGTCCTCCAATGAGACAGCACTCGCCTCCATGGGCACAGCCATTTCACATGCATCCATGGTAATGTCTTCCATCGCCCACTGACGGCGAAGACGTTCTCCTACACTGTCGGAATGCTCTTCCACATAACGGTCATCGATATATTCCGTAATGTCCGCGAACAGCTTTCCGCTGATCTTGTATGCCTTCCGGTCAAAGATCACGATATAGACCGTCATCTCATTTTTCAGAAGAAAGGCACCTATGGTATCCACGGCAACCTTCAGCGCCTGATCCTTTGGATATCCGTAGATGCCGGAGGAAATCAGCGGAAATGCTACGGACTCACACTTGTATTTCTTCGCCAACTCCAAGGAAGTCTGATAGCAGGATTGCAACAGCTCCGGTTCCCGATGCTTTCCATCCTTCCAACGCGGGCCAACGGCATGGATCACATATTTACTTGGAAGCCGGTATCCCTTTGTGATTTTTGCGCTTCCGGTCTTACAGCCGTGCAATGTTTCGCACTCTGCCAACAGCTCCGGACCGGCCGCACGATGAATGCAGCCGTCTACACCGCCGCCTCCCAGAAGAAACGAGTTTGCAGCATTAACGACGGCATCCACCATCATCTTTGTAATGTCATTTCTGACGATCTGTAAAGGCATTTTCAATTCTCCCCTTTCTTAGATCAGCGCCGGTGTCTACGCTTGGATGGAGACAATGGCAATCGCCGCCAGGACAACGATAATGACTATAACGGCAATGATGATTTTCTTTTTCATAGGCAATTCTCCCATTTATATGTATTTCTTCTGCAATTCGCAAACCAGGGTCTCAACCTGTGTTCCCGTAAGAAAAGGCGTCTTTATCGTTGATGCCCAATAGAAATTTCTCTTCAAAATAGTTTTTATTTCATATGGAGAAAGTGCTGGCAATGCTTTTATATCTCCGTCAAATCTTTCCGGTACGATCATTTTGACGCTATGACTCTTTTCATCTCCTATCTCTGACGGCAACTCTGATATGATGCGTCCGATCGCAATGATCCCTCTCCCCTTTGAATAAAAAAGTGCATAGTCATTTTTTCGAAAGCTGTCGATATACCGCCTTGCATCTCCGTATGCCGCAATTTTGTTTCCGGAAATCATCTCATATTCATCGGTATCCGAATAAGAGATATTTGTATCAAACATGATTCCTTTGCATGCAGAGAGTTTCAAACTGCTGTTTTCAATTTCTGTAAGGAATTTTACCCAGTACAATACATTTTCCGGAATAATATGAGACTTGTCCGGATTGATGGCAAACTCATATATTATTGTTGGTTCTACAACATTTACGTTTGCATACTTCAGCGGATTCTCAACTTTTCCTTCCGTAGTAAGCAGATAAACTTCTCCGTTCAGGTCAGCATAGTCATCCGTATCAAGATCCACATTTCCCTTTTTCACCTGAATGTAAATATGCTTTCTGTTCAGATCATGAGGATCAATCAAAACGCACTCATATTTCGGCGTCGCAATCTTATTTGTCGACGGAATACAAACATATCCCTTGGTGTCATACAGCCACAGGGCAAGAAGATCTTCGACATCCTCCGGCTGCAGCAGACTATAAAAATGTTTTTCGCACAAAGAAAGAGCCGGATCTGGGTAGCTAAAGTCATCAAGTGCAGAATCATGGACGCGATTATAGAGCATCTGACTATATTCCTCGACTCCCGATTTCCGAATCCGCTGGATAGTTGATCCCATAATAAATGCTGTTGCCACCGCACCTGGAACAGATTCTTCATCAGCTTTTTCTGTAGCAGGGTACCAATCTATATTTGTCAGCTGGTTAGACGCGTCAATTTGTACGGCGTCTTCGCAAAATTTCCATGCGCTATTTGCTTTGACTCTTGCGATATAATATTTGCCTTCGTTTCTCGAACGCATCCACAGAAGGTCACCTTCCTTCACGTCCTCCACCATACGGCACACGCTGTCAAACGCTTTATACTGCGTCCTGGCCAAATTACAGTAATCGGAAAATGTATGTATTCCAGTTCTTTCCGCCTGAGATAATCCGTCAAGACTCCATCCCATGGCTGCAACATGATTTTTCAGGCAATAGTCTGCGACATTAGTCTCACCTGTATTTACCTGCAGTCTCCACACTGCCATCTTTTATCATCCTTTCCTGAAACCCCGTTTCTGTTAATCGGGTCTTTCTCTGTACCAATCAATTCATCAAATGTCCGGACACGAATTAAACTCATGCCAGCACATAAGCCAGTCCCGCATTTCTCCATCTGACATCTCGTCAGGAAATCCTTGCGGCAGCGACATTCCCAGTTCCTTGCAGTACCATCCTATTTCTTCCATCATCTTTTCCCTAGATGGGGCGCTCGCAACTTTCGCATGATTCCGCACAAGAATTTCTTCGACAAATCGCGCCATGTTCTTTTTGCCATAAACCATAAACGGATCATATCCGGAATTATGATCAGCATAGCAAGGTAATGGATCGTCACAGGTTGGGATAGACATGTCTTCCGGAGCCCAAGGATCCACTGTTGCGATTTTTCCTTTTCTAATCGTAACCATATCCCTGTCCTTCAGCAAAGCATCCTCGGACGGATAATCTGAAGCAAGATGGCTGTAAACATCGTACTGTCTCGCAGCAAGCATCTCGGCCATTTTCTTATGCCAGGACACTTTGTTTTCAATCCGCTTCCGTTCAATCGGCACCATGGATACTATTTTCTTATCCGTCATATAAGCATAGCAAATCTCCGACCAGGTGCTGTCTCGATGTAGCCGCCTGGATTGATGACAAAGATTTCATCTGTCATATCAATCTTAGACTTATGCATATCGTCGAGCATCATCTTTATCGCCGTAAGGCTGTTCTCATCCATGCCTTCCCAGACTTCCGCATCACTGTCATGTCCAAAGAGTCCTACCGATATCACAATATAGCCCTTTAATGTCAGCTCCTTCTGAATCTACACAAAATCATTTTTGAATCTTGTGTTGCCGCACAATGTCACGACTGGGTATTTCTTCATTCGTCTCAGCCTCCCTTGTTTTGTTTATATCTTCATTATACGCGGAGGAATGTACATTATTTTGTATGCGTGCTTAGCACAGGCCTCATCATTCATACTTCTGATTCATCTCCTTTATTGCTGCCTTTATTCTCTCACGCAAGCTCATAGGCTCCAGCACTTCCACATACGGTCCGTACTGCAAAGCCCAGTAAAACATAGACTCCTCATTGCAATGGAAGCTGACTTCAATCTGTCCAGGCACATCCGCCCGTTTGATATGAAGATTCTTGCCAAGCCAATCCACCAGCTCGTTCATCATCTTTTCTTCAGTCAGCATTTTCACCGGAATGCTTGGCCCACTGAACATATAGATATGTTCTGTCATGTGCTTCGGCAGATTGAATCCATTCTGGAAGTCCTTGATTTCCTTCTGCGGCTTCACCTTTTCCTCCAGCATCTGTACGCAGGTCATTCTGTCGAGACGGTAATGAGAGATGTCGTCGTACTTGTCGTAGTTTCCTATCAAATAGAAGTGTCCGTTGTTGGCCACCATCTGATAGGGATTCACAATGTAGTCTTCCTCCCGTCTTGGATGCAGCTGAAATTTGATATCGTAATCGTTGTACACGAAGCTGATTTTCTTCTTTGACGAGATCGCATCATTCACCGTATCAAGAGCGTACATGAGTTGCTTATTGTCCGCATGATGCAGATCCGGCAGGTTGCTGATGTGTGAAACCTTTGCCGCAAAGTATCGGTTTCCCATGCCTTTTAACTTTTCGATCAACATCATTGCTTGCTTCTGGGTAAGATTCTTTGAAAACAGCACGCTGTCAATCAGCATCCGAAGCTCTGCATCTTCGAGTTCCCGCTCAGCAAGATAATACCCACCATCCATGGAGATGTCATAGCCAAGCTCTTTGAGATAAAGAATGTTGTTCTTAACGGAGCGCCGATCACACTCCATATCGTAATTCGATTTCAGAAGCCTGATAATTTTCTGCTGTGTAAGCTTGTGATTCTCATCCGAATATTCCTTCAGAATATCGAGAATCAGCATGTTCAACATTTTCTTATTCGCAGTTGCATACATAGCCTTTCTTTCCTCTTTATCCATAAAATAGTTGTCTGAAATTTCTGTCTACTGTTTTTTATTATACTCCCTTCGAGCACATACTACCAGTTGTAATGTGCATTATTTTGTACATAGCAATTCAATACGTGTCCTCTGGAACTCAAGCGGAAAGTAGAGTTTAAACCACGCAAGCCACCAGATATGAAGTGCATAGATATATGCACATGCACGAGGGAACATATACCGTACCTTCTCACAGGCATCTATAAAATATTCCGGTGCGTCGACCTCAATCATTTTTTTCTTATACTGCATCCATTTTTCAGTCTTATTTCTTGCCTGACCTTTCCTTACATACTCAGTGATTTGGAACGCCTCATCTCTGGAAAATCCAAGAGCCAGCAAGCATTCAAAAATATCTTCTCGGGAAGCGAGAATGTTATCCTTGGTAAATCCACAGCAACAGATCAGCTCCTCCATGTTTCCTTCCCAGACACCGGTTCCATGCGCAAGACAAAGAAGCTGAACCACATCGGTAAAGGTCTCTACATTCATCTCTCTGGCAATTGTTCTGATGTATTCAGAATCCATACCCTGAATGCCATCGGCGGATACGTCCCCTCTACCGCCAATGACAGCTCCTACCGCAGGATCATCAAGCGATATCTTTTCTACGTTAACCCCGATTTCATTCGTCAGACGGTGCAGCATATTAACATGGTCATGTTTCAACACCCGAATCCACAACAAATTATCCAGGTCATGAAAGCCAATGTCGGTAACCAGCGCTTTACCGGATTCCGGCTTTGTAAGTGGTGTGAATTCCGTTATCTCATGTCCTTCCGGAACAAAGAGCATTGCACCGGGATGCATGGTATGCCGTTTTACCACATCCGTCAATCGTTCGATCAGCCATTCTCTCATGTCATCACCAAAGCCCACTTCATGGTATTTTTCGTATTCCGCGACAGCTTTTGCAGCTTCCTGTTCGGACATGGTATCCGTTACACCGGCATGAATGGCCGCGCCAACATTTTCCAAGCATCCACAACAGGCCTCCCACATCTCATTTCTTGTTTCTGTCGGAAAATTCAAGTTGATTTCCGGCCACTTCTTGCCATCCAGACCAATCGCAAATTCCGGATACAGCATAAATCTGCTATTCAAGGGATCTACACAGGTGGTTCCACAAAGATACGCAGTCAGCAGGCCTCCAAGACAGCCACGATATCCTATTTCATATGAGCTAAGCCCTGATTCATCAACCAACTCTTTCGTAATTAGTAATGCTGAAGTCGCTCCGCTCTCAGCCAACGATTGCAATTCCCAATCAAGCTGATCCAAATATTCCTGCGGAATGTCATTCTGATACATCTCATAAAGCCGTTTGCTGCAGATATCCTTTAGCCTAATGTCTGCGGCCTCAATTACCGGGTAATCATTCCTCATTTTGGATGCAATCTGTATACGTTCTATTTTCTCTGCTATTTTGTTTGAATTCTCAACGACAATTTCCCAGGCCTTCTCACTCCCCAGATAAGAAAAGCTATCCAGCATTTCTTGCGTTGTCATAAAATGCGTGTCTTCCTGTTCATCATTTTCATATCCGACATATCTTTGCAGCACAGCCCTTACGGTGGACTCTTCAGCAGTGACAAAATGCACGTTGCTTGTGGCAACCACCAATTTTCCAAGCTTCTCAGCAATTTGTATAATCTTTTTGTCACATGCTCTTAGATACTCTAATGCTTTCTCACGGCTCATTTCAGCTTCCTCCATGAAGTAAAGGCTGTTCTCCACTGGTTGGATTTCGATATAATCGTATCTGCTCGCAATTTCTTCCAGCACTTCATCACTTTCTTGATTTAATACCGCCAGGTAAAGCTCACCATACTCGCAGGGACTTCCAACAAACAGACCTTTTCTGTATTTTTCAATGTTATTCCAGAGAACTCTCAGACTACCACCTTTACGTTGTTCCTCAGAAATTGACTTGAGCGAATACAGGTTCTTTTTGCCTTCTTCATTCCGAACCAGAAAAGTGACGTCGAATGGCTTATCCTCAGCTTTGTACCGCTCATTCTCCAGATTTGATGCATTTACCGCTTCTGCATCCATTCCATAAATCATCTTCAGATTACCATTCTGCCTGGCGAAATATTCTGCCTGAGGATATCCTGCCACAGTATTATGATCCATGATTGTTACTGCAGTCATTTCATTTTTTGCCGCATACTCAACAATATATTTCACAGGACTTACGCCATCCATCTCGCTATACACGCTGCGGCAATGAAGCTCCACTCTTTGTCTGTTCCATCTCTGTAGCTCCTCATCCGAAACAAAAAAATATTGTCTGTCTTCATATTCTCCGACTTCCCGTACATAGGCCTTTACCGCCTGAAGCTCCTGGTCTGATACGTGATCCATTGCTACAATCACCACATCTGCATTCAAAGCCATGATATCCTGATATTGCTCCGTAACATCAACGTACTCTGCTGCGCCGAATTTTCTTTTGAGCCCATTTATGTATCTATCTTCTACTCCGTATGTAAAAACTCGCATTTTGAAACCTCCTCCTGTGTTTTTCTATACAGAAGCATATCAACAAGCATGTACATTATTTTGCGCATACCTTATAAGCATAAAAGGACCGGTACAGAAAGGATTTTCCCATCCTGCACCAGTCTCCAGCTTATCTATCCTGTTGAGCAGCCTCGTTCTCCTGTCTTTGCTCCTGCTCATGCTGCTGTTGCTTCGCTTTTTCTTCCTCTCCAGCACCGTCTGCACAATCTTCTGTGCTGTCAGCCACTCCTGCATCTCTGATTCGGACTTGGCATACTACGCATAGTTTTTCTTTCCAAGACTGCCGAATATTCCGCATTCAGCTCACGGATACGTGGCAGCTTGCTTTCTTGTCCGTGCTGCCGCTTGTACTCGTCAAATGCCTTCTTCGCTGCACTGCGAAGAGTCAGCACATCTCTGTGTTCCTCACAGAATTTTCGGCTGTAGCCGGAGGCCTTATATGCCTGGAACACATTTGACCTCCCCGAAGCGGTCAGACGCAAGCCAAGAAAAAAAACGCCTTCCACGCGCCCATCTCAAAAAACGGGCATCTCTATTTGGATTATCTGGCTTTTATTTAGACGCACGATTGTCCTGTTGTGCAGATGGACTGTGCCAAGGGCACAAAAGAAGACACTGCCGTCCTTCTTACCTTACATTTCCCCGCCTTCCACATGCAGCTTGTTTATGTTTTGAAGAAGCAAACCGCCCCCTGTGTTGTTGACACGTTGGATGCCATAGAGACTTCCCTTGGCAAAGAATTGTTCGCTGCCTGTTTTTCCGTTATTCTTACCGACAATGGACAAGAATTTACGGACATGAAAGGAATGGAGCGCTCTGTGTTTGGTGGGAAGCGTACACGAGTCTTTTTTTGAGGCAAATCGCTCGGATCAGAAGGCGGAATGCGAGACCAACCACAAACTGATCCGACGGGTAGTCCCCAAGAGAACTTCTCTGCAGCATCTCGTACAAGAGGATACTGTCCTTTTGTCCAATCACCTCAACAGCTACATCCGGGAGTCTCTTTTTGGAAAGTCACCCTTTGATACCGCCATGACCGTCATGCCAAAAGATTTCTTCCTCCTGCTTGGACTGGAACGCATTCCTTCCGAAGATGTCAATCTGACGCCGGAGCTCTTAAAGTAGGCCGATTTGTCATAGTAAACGCAACACTCTGAAGCGTTGCATTTAACCTGAAAAATACCCTTTCAGGTCTGTTTGCCATGCTTTTTTTACCTGACTGACCCCATTTTTGCTATTTTTAGCCCATATATGCCCCATAAACCATAACGAAAGACCTATCAGGTGTTGCATTTCGTTTGCTCAAGGGGTGTTGCATTTACCCTGAAAATCCTGCGTGGTTTGATCATAGAGTGGACTGCAACCGAACTTACGAATCGACTAGCGGACGATCCTGTAGTAGATGCGGCTTGTCAGAAGGAAAATCAACAGATAGACCAGGGCGAATATCCCTGTCACAATTCCAAGTCGAATCATGTAGTAGGTCATATTGCTCACGCCAAAGAGGATCAGAATGTTTGACATGATCTTACCGGCCGCAAGGCAGTGAACGATTGCCACCGCAAGAGGGGCGAAGAAAAGCCATACGATCTGACTGGCCGCGGTTCTGCGGATCAGAGCATCCGGGAGTCCCACCTGTTTCATGATCTGATACTTTTCGCGGTCCTCATAGGCCTCGTTGACCTGCTTGTAATAGGTGACCAGAACCGTTCCGATCAAAAAAACCAGACCGACCACAAGCCCCAGGAAGAGGAAGCCTCCGTTGAGGGAATAGACTTCATTTCTCGCCTCTGTTTCATTGATTGCCACAAAGTTATCGTGAGTCATGCTCTTAACTGCCCGGTTTAGAGCCTCGGACTGATCGGCTGCATTCCAGGCGTAATAGGAATTTGCAATTGTCCCCATCCCCATTCCGTCAGGCGCCTGCAGCAGGTCAGATACTTCCAGCATGGTTTTTTGATCCGGCAGAACCAAAAAGATATAGTCCACATTGAAGTTAGACGAAACCATGGTCTTTCCCTTGCTGAGCTGGTAGGTCTTATCCCCTATCTTCAAGCTTTTGATGTTTGACACGCTGTCCCGGTTACTATAGATCAAAGCCTGTCCCTGACTGAGTTTGACATCAGTTCCAAAATACCGGTTATATTCGTCAAGACTTCCCAAAACGGCAAAGCCGGTCTTAAAGCCGTCTTTGGGATTCATCAGATCCTTCTCTTTCCTGGAAACATACTTTATCTCCTGACTGGAATATAAGACGGCACTTGTCAGTTGGGTAATACTGATTCCGTCCTTGACCTTCGTATAGGCTTCTGTTGTCTGGCGGGCTTTTTCCTCCACCTCGCCTGCCCATTGTTGAAGCTCATCCGTACTTGGAGACTGTTCCGTATTTTGAATGGAGTAGAGCTCATAGTAGCGGTTATGCAGGAGTCCATCTACCGTTTTCTCCATGTTGGAGTACATGACAAAGACCGTTGACAGGGTCAGAATGACCCCGCAGGCCATAATCGCCATCGAGGCAAGCCCGACCGCGTGAGACTTCATGCGGTAGAGAAGACCTGAAACATTCAGAAAATTCCTGGCCTTATAGTAAGACTTCCTCTTTCGCCGGGACTTGAGATAGATCACAGAAAAAGAGATAAAGAGGCAATAGGTAGCCAGGGCGACCGCCAGAACAGCAAAGACGATTTTGCTTATGGCGGATAAGAGCCCTTCTACATGCATGGCCTGATAATAGCCATAGCTTAAGGCAGCCAGACCGATAACCAGGAGCACCCAGTTGGATCTCGGTTCCTTTTCACCCTTCTTCTCTCCTGTCAACAGGGCAAGAGGAGCCTTGGAGCGGATCTTGCTGCAGTTGATGACAAAGAGGACAAAAAAGAAGGCCAGCTCGAATCCTGCCGTCATAAGAAAGGCCTGTGCGGAGAATGGGTAGTTCATCAGCTTGACCCCGGAATCATGGAGCAGCTCATTGAGTCCGGCAAAGATCAGCTTGCCGAAGATGAAGCCCCCAAGGGTGCTAATTATGGTCATAAGAGCAAAGAGAATCAAGAGCTCGATGAAGAGGATTCGGCGGATATGCCGTTTCTCCAAACCCAGAATGGAATAGAGGGCCAGCTCCTGCTTCCTTCGACTCATGAGAAAGCGATTGGAATAGAGGACAAAGACACCGGCCAGAATCAAGATCAGCCAGGATCCGTATTGAATGAAAGTGATCAGGTCTTTATGCCTGGTCAGAACATATTGATTGGACTGCAGGGACACCATGACATTGTAGAGAAGAAACATAATGCCGTTGGAAATGACAAAGGGAATATTGACCAGGCGGTTTGCCCTGATATTCTTGAGAGCGAAACGGGCTGCGATGGTAGTCATGCCAGCACCTTCTTTCTGAGGACTGTCTGGGCCTGATGGATGCGCTCCATAAAGGCCTCCTGATCTTCTTCCCCCCGGTAGAGCTCATGGAAGACGATCCCATCCTTGATAAAGAGAACCCGCCTGGCGTAAGAAGCTGAGCGCAGGGAGTGGGTTACCATGAGGATGGTCTGAGCATTTTCATTGATTCTGGTAAAGAGTCTCATGATCGCGTCAGCAGAAGCGGAATCCAGGCTTCCGGTCGGCTCGTCCGCCAGGAGCAGGGCTGGCTTTGTAATGATCGCTCTTGCCGTGGCAATGCGTTGTTTCTGGCCGCCGGAGATCTCATAGGGATATTTGTCTACAAAATCTCCGATCATGAGCTGATCCTGAATCTCCGTCAGGCGGCTTTTCATCTCCTCTGCCCTGACGCCTGAGAGAACCAGGGGAAGATAGATATTGTCCCGGTTGGTAAACTGATCCAGGAGGTTAAAGGTCTGGAAGACAAATCCGAGCTCATTGCGTCGGAAGGCGGCGATGTCCTTCTCCTTGAGATGGGCCAGATTCTGCCCCTCGAGGATAATACTGCCGGACGTGGGCTGGTCTAAGGTGGCAACCAGATTTAAAAGAGTCGTTTTTCCGGATCCGGACTCGCCCATAATCGCGATGAACTCGCCCTCGTCGACGGAGAAATTGACCCCCTTCAGGGCCTGGGTCTCGATGCCTCTGGACCGGTAGGTCTTCTTTACATCCTGCAGCTCCAGTATTTTCATGGGATACCTCCTCTGATATCGTTTCAATCTCATTTCGGTCTGGTGTGTGCGCTCAAAAATCAGAAGGATCGTTTCGATCGATCATCTGATTCGCTATCATCATAGACCTATCCGGTCGGGCAGGCATTTATATAAAATAACAGCTTCCTTACAGACCTGTAAGGAAGCTGTGAAAATCCTCTCTTACCCGGCCAAATAGCTGAGGAAATATGATATGGACAGCTTGTTTTTCTCTCACGAGGCGAAAGATGGATTCGATCAAGGCAAAAGATAGATCCGAGCAAGGCAAAGGGTGGATTCGATCAAGGCAAAAGATGGATCCGATCAAGACGAAAGATGGATTCGATCCATGGAAAAGGTGGATTGAATCAGGGGAAGAGCACTGTAAAACAGCTCCCCTCTCCCACTTTGGATTCGACAGCAATGTTAAGCGATAATTTCCTGGCAATCGTATTTACAAGAAAGAGTCCCAGACCGGAGGACTTATCTGTCGCGCGTCCATTGAAGCCGGAATAGCCCCTGTCGAAAATTTTTGGCAGGTCCTGCGCGGGAATCCCGGCGCCGGTGTCTTCAACTAGCAAGGCTTTCTTGCCCAGATCATAGCGAATACAGATCTTTCCCCCGCGCGTGTACTTGACCGCGTTTGAGATGAGCTGCTCCACAAGAACAGACAAACTGCGGGCATCGGACAGAACATAGGCGGACCTTGGAATGTCAATCTCAATCCGATCGTCATTTTCCACGAAAAGGAGGGAGTAGCGCTTTAAAATCTCTGTCACAAGCGGCTTCAGTTTTACCTTGGTCAGATCCATGTCATTGGAATCTTGCATAAGCTTCAGATAGGACATGGCCATATTGGCGTATCCGTTGATCTCCATCAGGCGGGATTTGATTCGAATGGCGTTGCTGTCACAGGATATAGAGTCGGATTCCAGAAGCAGGGAGGCTGCTGTAATCGGCGTCTTCATCTGGTGCATCCAGAGAAGGAAATAGTCCTCCAGATCTTTCTGCCTCTGCAGGGTCTCCTCTTCCAATTGACGCTTTTCTTTCGTAATCCTCTCCAGTTCCCTGCTCAAATCCGTCCGGCGCCTGACATGATAGCTGGCAAAGACAAGGTAAATCAGCCAGGAGAAGACAATAATCTGTACGCAGAGAATCATATAAGAGTTCTCCATTCCGCCAAGCATAGAAACGGTGGCAAGGAGAATTACAACCAAAAGCAAGCTTGTCGTGACCGGAAGAATTTCACGGAGAAAATCGAGGATTTCTTTCTTGTCAGGCATTATGTTTCCTCCGACAGGCAGTAGCCGATTCCCTTTTTGGTCCCGATCAGATTTTCCAGGCCGATTTCCCTTAATTTTTTGCGAAGTCTGGAGATATTGACCGCCAGGGTGTTGTCGTCAATAAAGTTCTCGCTCTGCCAGCAGTGGTCGATCAGGGCTTCCCGGCTGATCACCTTTCCCCGGCCGACAAAGAGGGGTTCTAAGATCAAAAGCTCTGTCCGGGTCAGATCCAGCTGTCGATCCCGAAAGTAAATCGCGGTCTTGGCAAGGTCCAGTTTCACCCCATTCCAGACGAGCTCATTGGCATTCTGCCCGAACTCGTAGGATCGACGGAGGAGGGCGTCGATCTTGGCGCGCACCACTTCCAGGGAGACCGGCTTGGTCACATAGTCGTCCGCCCCCATCTGCATGCCCTGGATCAGATCCATATCATCAGACTTAGAGCTCAGAATTAATATGGGCAGAGTCGAGAAGGCGCGGATCTGCTGACACCAGTAGAAACCGTTATAAGAGGGGAGCACGACATCCATGATGACCAGATCCGGCGCCGCTTCCCTGACCTCCTGGGCAACCCTGGTGAAATCGCGGACACATGTCACCTTATGGCCCCAGCTGGTCAGATATTCTTCCAGAGACTTAGCGATGATCTCATCGTCCTCAACAAGAAATAAATTCATATCAGATCATTCCTTCCCATATTCCATGACCGTCTTTGCGGTCGTCTCGCTGTCATGAGCGCAAGCTGGCTTCTATATAAAATGCAGGCTTTTTCCCCGAGCGCAAGCAGTTTTTTCGTCCCGAGCGTAAGCAGTCCAGTTGATGCGGGCCCGCAAATCGCATTATGATGAGAGAATCTGCTTTAATGACGCGTATTTCTTCTGCCTGGTTATCTCCACCAGGCCCAAAGCGGTGACGTCAACCAGACTCACCCCCTGGGGATCCCTCTTGCAGCAGGAGGACAAATGTTCCATCACCCGGGTCAGATCTCTCTTGTCTCTCATATTGATAAAATCAATGATGATAATTCCCGACAGATTTCGAAGCCGCATCTGTCGGGCGATCTCCTCCGCCGCCTGAAGATTGCAGGTCATGATAGCATCCTGCTTCCCGCTCCCCGCCTTCATCTTGCCGGTATTGATATCGATCACATTCAAAGCTTCCGTCTGCTCAATGACAATATTGCCCCCGCAGGGAAGCCAGACGGTCCTGGAACTGATTTCTTTCATCAGTCGGGTCAGATTGCGCAGCTGATAGAGGGGGTATTCGTCCCGGTAGGCGTGAAAGAGGGGAGCATAGTCTGCCAGTCGACTGTCGGCTCGCCTGGTTCTTAAGCATCCTTTTAATCCCTGCCTGTGAAGGCTATTATCTCTTTCTCCCGCAAAGGAGGCAATCACCTCATCTAAATCACTGGTGATGGACGCGATCTGCCCGGCGGGATAGGTCGTCAACCGCTCCATCCAAAGAGGCTGATCCGGCAAAAAGGCTGTAAAAAGCGCCTGCTGACCGATGGTCGCCCGAAAGTCCTCCATTTGCTCAACAAGAGCCTTGACCTGACCGGTCAGCTCCTCCTCTCCTAAAGAGGCCGCAGAGGTCCGCAGGGTCAGATGATAGTTTCCCCTCTGGCAGGCAGATAGAAAATCTCTGAGACGTCTTCGGTCCTGTCCGCTGATCTTCCTGGAGATGCCGGATTCTCCCGCCCCAAAATGCGCGATGACATCGGCAGATTTAAAGACGATATCACTGCTTCCTATGGCATCCTTGCTCTTGATGGGGTCAGCGACAATCTGCAGGAGGATTTCATCACCCCCGTGAATCCCCTCGGATTTGGAATTCCTGCGCACATAGTAAAGTTCATCCGGACTCTTCACGGGGAGAAAGACCTTTTTCTGGTCTGCGATATCGACAAAGGCTGCATGCAGGGAGGGCAGATATTTCTGGATCCGTCCGATATGAATCTGTCCGACCATGCTGGGTCTGGCCAGGTTCTCCACCTGCAGCTCGATCGCTTGTCCGTCCCCGGTCCAAACAAGAAAAAGCCCGATCTCTATGTCCTTCCAGGGCATCCGGGTAATGCATATCTCAAGTTGTTCCTGCTCTGAAATTTCCGGCATCCTGTATCCTCATCAAGTTTCCCATCAAATCCTCATCAGATCCCCATCAAATCCTTATCAGATTAGACACGCCAATCAAAAAATTTCCTCCCCCACATCCTCCAGGGAGACAAATTGTCCATCTACCCTGGTGAACATATCCTCCCGGTAGACGCGGATGGCATATTCCTGAGGATCCAGCCCCAGGAAGCGATGGAAATGTTCCATGACCAGATCTGGCTTGATATTATCCGTTGAACCGGAGGACAGCATGATGCGGTGGCAGATGCTGCCACACTCCTCGTCGGAAGGATCGATCGGAAAGTCACTTTGTCCTTTGGCAGCTGTATTTGGAACAAAAGGCTCAATCTCCCAGCGGTAGATCAGGGGCTTGAGATCAAGCGAGCGCTCGGATTTTTTGGTCTTCTTGACAATTGTAATATGTTCTGCCCGATCATAGAAGTCATCCCTGGCATCGATCAGCTCCCTCAGTTGAAGAGGCGCCTTGCCCCTGCGATAGGTCAGGCGGTAGCTGGAGGCCTCCACAGACGCCATGGCGTTTTTCGCGTTCTCGGGCAGCCGGCGAAGAGAATGAATCACCATCCCGTCCACCATAGTCTCCCCCAGCGCCTTCATAGCGGAAAGCCCATCCAGACCCTCTTCCGTCTCAATATCCATGTACTCCCCGTCGGAAGTAATGCCGAGGCCCAGGGGCTCCGCAAAGGACATAATGGGATGGGGATGGTAGCCCTGAGAGAACTTCATGGGAATGCGGGCCCTTCGCATGGCCTTCTGGAAATAGCGCATGATATCCAGGTGCCCGATGTATTTCATGGCCCCATGTTTACCGAAGCGGATTCTGATTTTCAAAGCACACCCCTCCCCCCATCGATCTCATACCGCAGCCGGAGCACTGGTCCCTGCAGTTTGGCGTCAGTTTACCCGCCATGGCATTCTTCCACTCCCGCTCCAAAAAGGGACGGGTCAGGCCGCAGTCGATGAAGTCCCAGGGGAAGATTTCGTCGAGGGGGCGCTGACGATAGGCATAGAAATCAGCGGAAATACCGAATCTGTCGAAGGCCTCCTGCCAGACCTCATCGTTAAAGTACTCGCTCCAGGCATCGTAGATCTGACCCTTTTGGGTATAGGCCCAGAGGATGGCATCGGCCACCTTGCGGTCCCCTCTGGCGAAAATTCCCTCTAATACGGAGATCTGGGGATGATGCCACTCATAGTGCAGGCTCTTGCGATTGAGCTGCTCGTGCATGGTGTCTTTGACCAGCCTGGCCCTTCGGATGTAGTCCTCCGGCGGATGCATGGGGGCCCACTGAAAGGGAGTGAATGGCTTTGGGACGAAGAAAGATGTGGACATGGTGATCTGCGCTCTTCCATTTCTCTGGTCTTTGGGGATCTCTTCAAAGTAGAGGGCTGCCAGATCGTTGCCCAGCCGGGGAATGGCCATAATGTCCTCATCAGTCTCCGTGGGCAGGCCCAGCATGAAGTAAAGCTTGAGCTTGTTCCAGCCCCCGTGAAAGGCCTCTTTTGCCCCTGACATAATTTCTTCCAGGCTGATTCCCTTGTTGATGACATCACGCATTCGCTGGGAACCGGCTTCCGGGGCAAAGGTCACAGAGGACTTGCGGACATCTTGAATCTTTGACATGACGTCTAAGGAGAAGGCGTCAATGCGGAGGGAGGGCAGGGAGATATTGATCTTCTCCCGGTCGCATTTTTCAATCAGATAGTCAAGAAAATCGGACAGGCCCCGGTAATCGGAGGAGGACAGAGAGGACAGAGAAATCTCGTCATAGCCGGAGGAGGAAAGCATCTCCTCCACATAGGATTTCAGCGTCGCAAGGCTCTTCTCCCTGGTCGGCCGGTAGACCATGCCGGCCTGGCAGAAACGGCAGCCGCGGATGCAGCCCCGCATAATCTCAATGACCACACGATCCTGCACCGAGCGGACAAAGGGGACGATCGGGTGAACCGGATACGTCGCGTGGTCCATGTCCATCATGACCTGCCTGCGCACCCGACTTGGAATGTCATCGTATTTGACCTCCCAGTCCTCAAGCGTACCGTCCTCCTGATAGACCGGCGTAAAGAAGGCAGGGACATAGACCCCGGGAAATTTGGCCGCCTCATGCAAAAAGTCCTCCCGGCTGTAGACCCCCTCCTTTTTCATGCGCTCATAGAGGCGGACGACGTCAACATTGTTGACCTCCCCTTCTCCCAGGAAGAACATGTCAAAAAAAAGGGCGATGGGCTCCGGATTATAGGTACAGGGGCCGCCTCCGACGACGATGGGATCTTCCTCGCCGCGGTCTTTAGCCAAAAGGGGAATCTGACTCAAATCCAGGATCTGCAGGATGTTGGTGTAACACATCTCATACTGGATGGTGATGCCCAGGAAGTCCTTGTCCCTGACTGCTGTCTGGGTCTCTAAGGTAAAGAGGGGAATATTCCTCTCCTTCATGATCTTGTGCAAGTCCGGCCAGGGGGAGTAGAGGCGCTCGCAGTAGATCCCCTCCTCCCTGTTGTACATATCGTACAGAATCTGAATGCCCTGGTGGGACATTCCCACCTCGTAGACGTCAGGAAAGCACATGACAAAAGAGACAGCGACCTCAGAGGGATCCTTCATGACGCTGTTTAATTCATTGCCGATATAGCGGGCGGGCTTATCCACCTGCATTAAAATATCCTCTGAGAGAGCAAGTTTTCTCATAGATTCTCCTGGTCAACAGACTTTTGCTCCAGCCCATCTGCGCTGACGATGGGATTGTGAAAACAGGAATGAGCGCCGGTATGGCAGGCGATTCCTCCAATCTGATGCACTGTCGCAAGAATAGTGTCGTAGTCGCAGTCAGCGATCAGAGAGACCACCTCCTGCCTGTGTCCGGAGGTCAAACCCTTGGTCCAGAGCTCATTTCTGGAGCGGGACCAATAGGTCATGAGACCTGTCTCCACAGTCTTCCAAAAGGCCTCCTCATTCATATAGGCCAGCATCAGTACGTCCTTGCTGCCCTCTTCCTGCACAATCACAGGGACCATGTCGTCTGCGTTGCGCTTGAAATCAGACCACTGCAGACGGGGCTGGTGGAAAGAAAATTGTCCGGACTCATCTTGTGTGATTGCTCTCTGATCCATGGGATATCCTTATCTTATTTGCTTTCTCGTTCCTCATCCTGCTGGCTCTATCAATCATTTATCAATCATTCGCTTTTGTACTCATGAAAAAAGCAAGAAGCTGAACCCCACAGGAATTCATCTCCTTGCATTTTACTTGATCCTGAAATGGTTTTCACCTTCAGAGTATTTTCCTCCGTCAGCGATCGTCTTTCGTGCCGATCAGCGCTCCGGCGCCGACAAAGAAAACGGTTACAAGAACAAAGGCAAATAATGTAGACATCCCGTCACCCCCATGACATGATTGTCGATTGATTCCCCCAATGAACTTTACTCAGATATTATAGCAAAAGAATCCAAGTTCGGCGAGTGTTCTTTCTTTCACCCCGTGACCTGACGTGTGTAGCACGATAACGATATCTAATCTTCTCTATAACAGATAATATATGCTTTTATATTGTCACTTCCTTCATATAAAGTTAAAGGAATTGTCAAAATATCAGTTCCAGTACTAGCTGTATTATAATCTTTTCTTTCTTCTGGAGGATACGGATACATTGCTACTGTATAGGTATGTCCTTCCTCCAAATAAAGATCGAACTGTATTTTTTCAGTTTTTAAATTCCTTGTTTTCCCTAAAAATACATCTGTTGACTCAAAAATACCTTCAAAAGAATGATTCCCTGCGGATAATGCCAGTATTTTTTCTAGATTTTCACCAGAAACAGGGTTAAAAACAGAAATATCCTGATTATCTATCTTGATTTTTCGGCAATATAAGTGAACAATCGCTTTATCTTTATTATTTACAAGATAAGAAGAGGCTTTTGCTTTATTCTTTTTACCTATCAGCATAAATAAAATAAAAAGTATCAGCCACACAAGTGCAACAATTGAAACAATTAAAATAGTCTGGTTCATAAATTTACCCCCTGCTTTCTTGTTTCGAAAATATTCTAATTAATTTTCAAAAAATATTTTTATTAATTGTATACTTTTATTAAAATAATAACAAGCTATTGATGCCATCATATTTCCCCCTTGGTGGACAGGACATCTTCAATTCTGGGATCAAAGGAGACCGCCTGATCCAGGGCCTTGGCAAAGGCCTTGAAAATCGCCTCGATCATGTGATGACAGTTTCCCTCCGTCAGCATCTTCACGTGCAGGTTCATCATAGCCGAGTAGGAAAGGGCGTAAAAGAACTCCCTCACCATCTCCGTGTCCATCTGCCCTACCATGGGGGCGTAAAAGACGGGATCGAACTGCAGATATGGGCGGCCGGACAGGTCAACAGCAGACAGAACCAGGACCTCATCCATGGGCAGGATACAGGAACCATAGCGGCGAATCCCCCTCTTGTCTCCCAGAGCCTGTCGGATGGCCCTGCCCAGGACAATGCCGGTGTCCTCGATGGTGTGGTGGCAGTCCACACCCAGGTCTCCCTTGACCTGAGCTTTCAGGTCAAAAAACCCGTGGCGGGCAAAGCCCTCCAACATGTGATCGAAAAAGCCAATGCCGCTGTCAATTTCAGATTGACCGGATCCGTCCAGATTGATTGTGATTTCGATCTCCGTCTCCCTTGTTTTGCGGCTTACGCTTGCAATTCTGTCCTGAGCCATATTCTACCTCCCTGACGCTGTTTATCTCTTCATCCGTCTTGTCTTTCATCTGCTGATCTTTCGATCCGGCTGTTCTCTCCATACAACAGGTCTCTCTTTTTCCCTGTTCTCTATAAAGTCTTTTCAACGATCCGGCTGTGATCTGGATCTTATGTCATAGACAGAGCCGGATCAACTCTAAAAGAGATTCAAGTCAACTCTACATTCTCCTCGTCTTCCTCAAAGCGAACACGCACAGAATTGGCGTGACCGGTCAGACCCTCCGCCTCCGCGAACCGGGCCACATCCTGATAAACTCCCCGCAGGGCCTCTTTAGAGTAAGAGATGACAGACGACTTCTTGATGAAGTCGTCGACGGACAGGGCGGAGAAAAACCTGGCTGTACCGTTGGTGGGAAGGACATGGTTGGGCCCGGCCAGATAATCTCCGATGGGCTCGGAGGAATAGGAGCCAAGGAAGATCGCCCCCGCGTTTTGAATCCTGGTCAGACTCTCCCAGGGATCTCTGGTCACAATCTCCAGGTGCTCCGGAGCAATGGCATTGGCGCAGGCGATGGCCTGATCCATATTTTCGGCCAGGAGAACATATCCGTAGTCCTCAAGAGACTTTCGAATGATCTCTCTGCGGGCCAGCTTTTCAGTGAAGTAATCCTCCCAGCGAATCACCTCCTCGGCCACCCTCTCATCATCTGTCACAAGGATGGCGGAAGCCATGGGGTCGTGTTCCGCCTGAGACAGGAGGTCGGCCGCAACATATCTTGGATTGCAGCTTTGATCGACAAGGGCCATCACCTCAGACGGACCCGCGATTGAATCAATCGAGACGTAACCGAAGACGGCCTTCTTGGCCAGAGCCACATAAATGTTGCCGGGGCCCACAATCTTGTCTACCTTGGGAATCGTCTCCGTTCCGAAGGCAAGGGCCGCAACCGCCTGAGCCCCGCCCAGCTTGTAAATCCGGCTGACCCCTGCCTCTTTGGCGGCCACCAGAGTGGGGGCATAGACCTTCCCCTCCCTGTCGGGCGGCGTGGTCATGACAATGTCGGGAACGCCTGCCACCTGGGCGGGAATGACATTCATCAGAACAGAGGAGGGATAAGCGGCCCTCCCGCCGGGAACATAGACCCCGACCCGCTCTAAAGCAGTCACTCTCTGGCCTAAAATGACGCCGGGATGATCGGCGTCGAACCAGGACTTCTGACGCTGTTTTTCGTGAAAGGCGCGGATGTTGGCAATCGACTTGCGGATGACGTCTAAGAGAGCGGGATCCACCTTCCGGTAAGCCTCCTCGATCTCCTCCTGACTGACGAGGACAGAGGAGGCGTCCAGCAAAATTCCGTCAAATCTGGCCGTATAGTCAAAGAGAGCCGAGTCCCCCTTTTCCCGAACCTGGTCGATGATCTCCTGCACGCTTTTCTCAAACTGATGATAAGAGCTTGGGCTTCTCTTTAAGAGCTGGTCTAAAATATTGGCGATACTGCTGTCATTTAATTTTGTGATCTTCATGCTCCCTCCTGACTCGCCCTCTTAAGCGCCTCGATCAAGGCGGTGATGCGCTCGTTCTCCATCTTCATGCTGACCTGATTGACGACCATGCGGGCGGACAGGGGCACGACCTCTTCTAAGACAGTCAGTCCGTTCTCACGCAGGGTAGAACCAGTCTCGACAATATCACATATGACCTCCGACAAGCCGACAATGGGAGCCAATTCGATGGACCCGTTCAGCTTGATAATTTCTACCGTCTGGTGCTTCTTCTTGTAGAAATAGTCCCGGGTGATCTTCGGATACTTGGTCGCCACGCGAATCAACTCCTTATGTCTGAGCTTATCCATTGCGCAGGAGGGACCGGCGATACACATGCGGCACTTTCCAAATCCCAGATCAAGAACCTCATAGATCTTTCGCCCCTCTTCTAAGATGGTATCCTCGCCAACAATGCCGATGTCGGCGGCTCCATACTCGACATAGGTGGGGACGTCCGGCCCCTTGGAGAGAAAGAAGCGCATCTTATGCTCCTCGTCCACAAAAATCAGTTTTCTGGTCTTTGAATCATCCATCTCCGGACAGAAAATGCCGATTCTCCCGAAGAGCCGCATGGCCTTTTGCGCCAGGCGTCCCTTTCCCAGAGCCACCGTCAAATATCTCTCTTCCGCCATATCTCACCTCGTATGATACCTGATTCAACTGACACCAATTTTGATTCAACCGGTATCAATTTCTCTTGTCACAGATTCTATTTCATTCTCAATTTCGTTTGATTGCGCCAGCAGCGCTCACGTCAATTTCCGGCCTCTTCTGACTCAGATCAGGCATGTCAGGCGGGCGCCGGCGTAACGGCTTTTCTCTGCCTCCAGATCTCTCGTTTCCTCGCAGGATATCAAAGTCACCCTCTGTCCTGCCTGGCGCAAGTCATGAGCCAGGCGCAGGGCCTTGACGCGCTGGGACCTGTGGTAGAGGACAAGCCGGTCCTGACCGTCCTCTTCGATCTCAAGTTCCTGACTGGATGCCGCCAGCATCAGCCGGTCGACAGAGAACGCGAAGCCGATGGCTGCGGCATTCTTGCCGAAGTAAGACAAAAGCTGATCATAGCGGCCGCCTCTGACGAAGGCCTGCCCGCTTCCGAAGGTATAACCGGCAAAGATCAGCCCCGTGTAATATTCGCTGGAGGCCAGCAGCCCGGGCTCAAAAGAGACATAGGAGTCAACTCCGTAAATTTTGAGGATCTCGTAGATCTGCTCCAATCGGTCGAATGCCTCTGTAATCTTTGGGTAGGCAGCACATCGATTCGTCAGGTCAGCCCAGTCGGCGGGACTGTTATAAATCCTTGTCATCGAGTCAAAGAGCTCCGCCAGGTCGGCAGGGACGGACTCCTCTTCCAGGTACTCCTGCAGCCCGAAGCGATTGTGATTTTCAATCAGACTCTGGATCTGCTCGCGGTTGTCATCGTCAAAGCGGCATGCTTCCATAAGACCGGAAAGAAGATCGGCGTGCGTCACAGAAATCTGAAAGTCCAAAAAGCCAATAGCCTGCATCCCGCAGACGACAAGGGCAATCATCTCGGCATCCGCGTCGACGGAAGGATCCCCGATCAACTCAGCCCCAAGCTGCGTGCTCTCCTTAAGATGCCCCTGATAGGAAGAATTGTTATCGAAAATATTGCCCTGATAAGAGAGGCGTATGGCCCTGTCCTCCTCTGTGAAATATTTCGCGGCGGCCCTGGCAATGGAGGGAGTGATATCCGGCCGGAGAACCAGGGTATTCCCCTCCCGGTCAAAGAACTTGTACCAGGATTTCGCGTGGGAAGTGCCCCTCTTTGATCCGAAGACGTCAAAGAATTCAAATGTCGGCGTCTGAATGGGCTGATAGCCGAAAGAAGCCAGCCTCTTGTGCAGGGCTCTCTCAATATGCTTCTTTCTGGCCAGCTCTTCTCCGTAGAGATCTCTTACCCCCTCCGGCGTGTGTAAGATGCGGTCGTTCATCTTCCCTCCTGACTTTATCTGATTAACGTGATAACGCAGTATCATATTAAAGCTATTTTACTCTCTTAATCGCTGGCGTCAAGTTGATTCACAAGAGATCCAGGTCATGGATCCATATCATGGCGGATGGGGATTCTCACCTCTTTTGCAGATCCAAGGCCAGCTGATCCAGGTAAGGGACCAGAAGGTTTCCCCTGCGGGAAAAGAAACAGTCCGCGTCCAGCTCCTCCCTGCGAAAGCTCTTTCGTCCGCCCTCTTGCATGCGATTCCAGAACCGCATCATCTCCCGATATTTCATATAGTAGAACTCTTCCCTCCGGGTGAAGGAGAGCAAAAGAAAGCTGATTCCGTCCTGTCTCTCAAAATCAGTCATGAAGGCAACCTGATGCTCATGGATATTGGCCAGCGGAAAGGTATCTCCCGCGCACTCCTTGGCGTCAAAGCAGACCGGAACCCCCTGGACCAGGCCGATATAGTCTACCGTGGATTTCTGATCGAAATAGGCCAGCGTAATGTGCCGATTGGTCTTTTCAATATTGATGGGAGTAATGGGCGTCGGTATCTTCTGCACCAGAGCCAGTTGATTGTCCCGATAGACCTCATTGGTCTGATTGATATATTCCTCTAAGCCGGATCCTCTTAATCCCCTCGAATTCCAGGTCGCCATAACAGATTTATCCTATCTTTCTTTTAAGACCGTTTGTTTTTTCTTTCTTTTGAGGTCGTCTGTTTTTTTCTGGGCCGTTTGCTTCCCGGTCAGGTCTGTGACTTTCGATTTTTCAATGTCCCGTCACGCGCGCACCCATCCTGTCCTGATAAAACCCGCCTGTAAATCTCTCCCTCCGGACAGATGATCTCTCTGCCATCCGGCAGTTTGATGGAATAGGAATGGAGCAGCTGGCCTCGGACCCCATATTTTCTCCTCAGGATCTGGTTCCAGTGAAAATCTCCATATTTGGGATCTCCGGCGATGGGATGACCGATCGATGCCAGGTGAGCGCGAATCTGATGGCTTCGCCCGGTCATCAGATGAACTTCAAGCAGGGTCAGATCCTTCCCGTGGTCAAGAGGGCGATAGGCGGTGTGTATCTCTTGCGCTCCCTCGGGCAGGTCTTCTTTCCTTTCAGAGACCAGAACCTGATTCCTGCTGACGTCCTTATAGAGGTACCCGTCCAGCTGCAGCTCTTCTGTAAGGCGTCCTCTGACAATTGTGTGATAGAGCTTGATGACGCTCCGGTCTCTGAGCTGTTCTGACAGATATTGCTGTCCCCGCAGGGTCTTTCCCGCCAAAATAAGCCCGGAGGTATTTCTGTCCAGCCGATTGGCGACCGAGGGGTGAAAGAGGAAATAGGACTCCCTTGTCAGCGCCCCCTCCGCGATCAGATAGGCAATCATCTCCTCATTGAGAGAAATGTCTTTCTGTCCGGCTCGCTGGGAGAGACAGCCCGCCGGTTTATCGAGGGCAAGAATATCTTCATCCTCATAAATCACATGAACGTGTCTGTAGTCGATTTCCTTCAGGGCGAAAAAGGCCTGATCCTGATGATCCCCTCCCCTCATCCGCTCAAAGGTCTCATCCGAAAAGAAAACCTGAATGCGATCGCCCTCAGACAGCAGCTCTCTTCCCCCTGCCCTCTTTTGGTTGAGGACGATATTCTTCTTGCGAAGCATCTTATAGAGAAAGGAAGCCGTGGCTGCGCGGAAGTATTTGCCGAGGAGCTTGTCTAACCTCTGACCGGCCTCTTCTTTTGTGATAGAGATTTCTCTCATATTCTCTTCCCTTTTCTCTCATATGCCCTTCTGTTTCTCTGTTACTCTTCTATTTTTCTGTTGTCCTTCTATTTCCTGGTAAAGGGACATGAAGCTTGCGCAGGGAACCTGCCGGAAACAGTTTTATTGGCTCAGGATCGAGATTGCCTCCGCAAAGCTGTCAATGAAATAATCCGCCTCCCGGATTTTCTGATCGCGGACAGCGGCGGAATAGGGGTCTTCAACGGCACAGACCTTCATTCCAGCGGCCCTGGCAGCTGCGATACCGGGAAGGATATCCTCGAAAACCAGACAGGACGCGGGCGAAAGAGACAGATCTCTGGCGGCCCTGAGGTAAATATCCGGCGCGGGCTTCCCTCTGGAGATCTCGTCAGAGGTGACGCAGACAGAGACCAGTTGATCCAGATGGTTTCTGGAAAATGACGCCTCCACCAGGGGACGGGAATTGGAGGTGCCGATCGCCAGGGCATAGCCTCTGTCGCGAAGCATTTGCATGAACTCGATGGCGCCAGGCTTGGTCTCTATGGTCTTCTCATAGGCCTCCATAGCTATGGCATTCCAGATTTTTGTCAGCTCCTCAACGCTCTCCGCCAAATGATAGCTCTCCTTAAACCAGGCCGCCGTCTGAATCATAGACATCCCCTCGATTCTCTCCTGCAGGTCCGGCCGCATCAAAAGTCCGCGGGAATTCAGGAAGTCCTCATCAATCTGTCTCCAGATATGCATGGAATCGAGCAGGGTGCCATCCATATCAAAAATCACTGCTTTTACCTGATCGAACAAGTTCTGCCTCCTCAAACAGGCCCAATATAGAGGAAGCCGACCACCATAGGATCGCCTGCGCAGCTTGGCTGCAAAAGCGAACTCTGGTGATCGGCATATATGAACTCAGCTTCCTGCCGCGATCTGCTCCTTAAGAAAAGAGCTCATCCGGGACCTCGATCGAAGCGTCCTCCTCAGCAGAAGCCTCCAGGTCAGCCGTGGCGGCCAGCTTGGAATCCGCGGATGGCTTGGCTTCGGACTTTGCCGGCCTCTCAATATGAGGGGTCTGCACCGGAACCGGGCGCAGCTCCTCACGGTTCTGCTGAATCAGATCCAGATATCCGTTCATGGAAGAGGAGAACTGCTCATCAGATGTGCGGACAGCCTCTGTCAGAGCAGTGTGGTACTGGCTGGCGTCCCGCAAGGTATTCTCTACAATGGATTGCACGCGGGAAAGCAGGTCATCGGTGTACTCAATGGCGCCGGTGCGGATACTGTTGGCATCTTCTGTCGCCTTGTCCAACATCTCCTGCGCGTTCTTGGTCGCCACATTGACCACTTCATTGGCCTGCGCATAGGCCTGCTGCATGATCTGGTGCTCGCTCACAAGCTCATTGGTCTGAATCTGCGCCTGCGCTATGATGGCGTCCGCTTTGGTCTGCGCGTCTGCGAGAATGGCCTCCTTGTTGTTGATAATCTTCTGATAACGCTTGATCTCGTCCGGAGTCTTGCTCCTGAGCTCCTCGAGAAGAGAGTCGATCTCATCGCGGTTGACAACAATCTTGGTCGAGGAGAAGGCGGACGGCTTACAGCTGTCAATGTACTCCTCAATCTCACTGATCACATCTTCAATTCTACTTGACATCTTTTCACTCCTTATCAATATTGTATTTGCCGTAAATCAACGGAATGATCTCCGCCGGTACAAATTGACGAATGTCGCCCCCATAGGATGCAAATTCCCTTACTATTGTAGAACTTAAATAGGAATAATTCAAACTGGTTGTGAGAAAAATTGTGTCAATTTCCGGATACTCCACATGGTTGGTCTGCGCGATCTGAAGCTCATACTCGAAGTCACTGACCGCCCGAAGCCCCCGAACTAAAAAACCGGCGTCCATGCGTCTGGCGTAGTCAATGAGCAGGCCCTCGAAGGAATCGACTCTCACATTGGGGCAGCCAGCTGTCAGCATTTTTAGCATGTCGACTCTCTCTTCCACGGAAAAGAGAGATTCTTTGGCCGAATTATTAAGAACCGCGACAATCAATTGATCAAAGAGCTTGCTGGACCGCTCGATGATATCCAGATGTCCGAATGTGGCCGGGTCAAAGGAGCCCGGATAAATTGCTGTGCGCATAGCTTACTCCAGAGACAAGAATACATGCTGATTGGTCTTGTAGCGTTTGATCCTGTCGATTTGATAGCCCAAAGACTCTGCGTAGGAAAAATCACTGTTCAGAGGGGACTCGATAATGACGATGGCATTGGCCCTGAGAAGATCTCTCAGCTGTCTTAAGACGCCCTCTTCAAAATCCTGTCCATAGGGGGGATCCATAAAGACAAAATCCGGCAGATCCCGTCGATCCCAGAGAGCCAGGGCTGAGGAGACGTCAGAGGCAATTACCTTAGCCCTCTTTTCCAGATGACATCTGCGCAGGTTTTCCTGAATGCAGGCGATAGCCTCTCTCCCCTGATCCACAAAGGAGGCTGCTCTTGCCCCGCGGCTCAAGGCCTCAATCCCCATCTGCCCGCTGCCCGCAAAGAGGTCCAGGAAATAAGCCCCCTCGACTTCATTCTGCAGAATGTTAAAGAGGGTTTCCTTTACCCGGTCCTGAGTCGGTCGAGTCTTGAGCCCCCTGGGCGTCAAAAGCTGTAATCTTCTGGCGCTGCCAGCAATCACTCGCATAGCTGATCCTCTTTCTCCTTCTCCCGGATACAATCCAAAAGAAGCTCCAAAGCGGCAGCGGTCGCCTTGTCGCGAACCGTATTCCGGTCCCCGGAGAAGGCATAGTGGCGAACTAATGTGTTGCCCTCGTAGGAACAGGATAAATAGACCGTGCCGACCGGTTTGGACTCGCTTCCGCCGTCCGGCCCCGCAATTCCGGTCGAGGAGAGGCCAAAGTCAGACTGGTAGCAGACTCTGGAGCCGAAGGCCATCTCCCTGGCTGTCTGCGGGGAGACCGCTCCGAAGAGTTCCATGGTCTCATGGCGAACCCCCAGCAGAGACTCCTTGGACTGATTGGAATAGGTGATCAGCCCCTGGGAAAAGACATTGGACGCCCCCGCTACTCCGACCAATTCGGCAGATATCAGCCCACCGGTACAGGACTCACTGCTGGTGACCGTCCATCCATGGCTGACGAGATTACAAACAACCTGATCGGCGAGCTCTTTCGCCCGCGTCCTGAGCTTATTTTCCATACTATTTCTGCTCCTTTAAGACAGCCGCGTTCTGCAGCAGATAGGTAACCAGAGAAATCAGAGTCAGGGCCAGGGCGATCCACATGAGGATATCTCCCAGGAGGGTCCAGTAGACATTTTCAAATGCCAGAACCTTGGCAATGACCATCAGCATCTGAAAAACCGTCTTGAACTTGCCCCAGTAGTTGGCCGCGATCACAATCCCGTTATCAGAGGCAATCAGACGAAAACCGCTGATTATGAATTCTCTGGCCACAATGATGATCACGATCCAGGCATAGACCTGTCCGGAAACAATCAGACAGATCAGGGCGGATACCACCAGAAGCTTATCCGCCAGAGGATCCATAAATTTCCCGAAATCCGTGATCAGGTTGTACTTGCGCGCAATCTTGCCATCCAGAAGGTCTGTCAGACTGGCGACGATAAAAATCGCCGCAGCCGCAAGACGCAGTCCCTGCGACTGCCAGCCCAGAAGGTAGACGATCACGAAGACCGGAATCAGCAAAACGCGAAAGATCGTTAGTTTATTGGGAAGATTCATCCGTCGGCTCTCCTATCAGATCGTACTCATAAGCGCCTGAAACATGCGTCATAACCAGGTCGCCTGTGTGAAAGACGTCGTTTTCTCCGCTGACAAAAATATAGCCGTCAACATCAGGGGCATCCCGATAGGTTCGTCCCACATAGGCGGGTTCGTCAGCGATCTTGCCCTCGATGATCGCCTCCAAGTCAGAGCCGACCAGGGACTCATTCATGGCGAAATTGATTTTCTGCTGCTTTTCCATCACCCGGGCCAAACGCGCTTCCTTGACCTTTTGATCCAGCTGTCCGGCAAACGAAGCGGCAGGCGTATCCTCCTCCTGGGAATAGGCAAATGCCCCAAGGCGGTCAAACTGCATCTCGTCGATAAAATCGAGCAGATTCTGATGCATCTGATCCGTCTCACCTGGGAAGCCGCAGATGACGGTGGTGCGAATGGCAATGTCCGGCATGGCCTCTCTGAGCATGGCAACCTTTTTTCGAATATCGTCCTGATTGGTTCTGCGGCCCATTCGTCTGAGAATCTCGTCATCCCCGTGCTGGATAGGCATATCGATATAGTGCAGAACCTTGTCATTGCGAACCATCGCCTGAATCAGCTCCTGATCAATCTCCTCCGGATAGGCGTAAAGAATGCGGATCCAGCGCAGGCCCTCGATGTCGTTCAGCTTATCCAGAAGCTCCGGCAGCATCTTCCTCCCATAGAGGTCACTGCCATAGAGAGTCGTCTCCTGGGCGACTAAAATCAATTCTCTGACCCCCTGGGAGACCAGTTCCCTTGCCTCTTTGATCAGCTTGATCATGGGGACCGACCGGTAGCTGCCGCGCAGCTTCGGAATAATACAGTAGCTGCAGTGCTTGTCGCAGCCCTCCGCAATCTTTAAGTAGGCGTAGTGACCTGCCGTCGTCAGAAGCCGTCCCGCTTCCTCATCATCCGGGAGATCGTCAAGATCATCGATACGGGTCTGCGGCAGGCCGTCGAGGACCGCATGCAGAACAGGGACGATATCGTCGTAGGAGTTGGTTCCCAGCACCCCGTCCACCTCCGGGATCTGCTCTCTGATCTGCCTGGCATACCGCTGGGAGAGACAGCCTGTGGCGAGCAGAGCCTTGAGACGTCCCTTCTCTTTATAAGCAGCCATCTGCAGGATGGTCTCTATGCTCTCCTCCTTGGCTGATTCAATGAAGGCGCATGTATTGACAATGATAATATCCGCTTCCTCTTCACTGTCAGTCATGGAAAAGCCGTCGCGGTGCAGACGGGAGAGCATATGCTCCGAATCCACCAGGTTTTTGTCGCAGCCGAGGGAGACAAAGAGGATCTTTAAAGACACCCTACGCCTCCTCCAATTCGCTGCCGGCGGGATCCGTCAGCTCAGAGCTCTCCTCTTCATCCGCCTCAGCCTCATCCTGGGCCTTAAGAGCGTCTCTCTTCTCCTTCTCAGCTCTGGCAGCGGCCTCCGCAGCGGTTCTGGCAGCAAGGGCCTCCTCCTCATTTAAAATCACAAGCTTGCCCTGGGCCAGCTCATGGACGGCGATCGTAATCGGCTTCATTCCCTCGGTGTTCTCTATCATGGGGCTGGCCCCGGCGATCAGCTGACGGGCGCGCTTGGCGCAGGCCGCAACAATGGTATAACGGGAATTGACCATCGGCTCCTCTCCGACCTCAACCTGATTGTTGATGATCTGCATCAGCTCCACATAAGACGGGTGGATCATCTCAAAACGCGCATCGTTCTTAGCCATTCTTACTCTTCTCCTTTCGCGAAGACCTGAAGTTCTCTCTGAATCCGGGCAATCGCCCCTTTTCTGCGGAATGTATGATTGTGTTCACTCTGAATGATCGAGTGAACCTGAGCGACAGAGTCCTCGACCTTATCATTGATTACCAGGTAGTCATATTCATTCATGAGTCTGGACTCTCTGGCGGAAATTGCCAGCCTCTGAGCCACAACCTCTTCGCTCTCGGTTCCCCTGCCCAAAAGACGATCTTTAAGCGCCTCGGCGGAAGGCGGCGTCACGAAGAGGAGGAGGGCCTCAGGGAAGATCTTCTTTACCTGCAGAGCGCCCTGAACCTCGATCTCTAAAATGATATCCCTGCCGGCCGCGATCTCTTCCTGCACATATGCCCTGGGCGTACCGTAATAGTTGCCGTTAAAGTTGGCGTATTCCAGCAGTTCTCCGGCCGCAATCATCTGCTCAAAGGACTCTTTGCTCTTGAAAAAGTATTCCCGTCCATCCTCTTCTCCGTCCCGAATCCCTCTGGTCGTCGCTGAGATAGACAAATGGTAGGTATCCGGGTGACGGCTCATGAGGTGCTTCATAATCGTCCCCTTCCCCGCTCCCGAAAACCCTGAGAGAACGATCACCATTCCGCTGTCTTTCTCTAACATCTGCCACTCCTTAATCTATATGCCACATCAATATGCCGCGCATCGACATCTGAACCTGCTCAACAGACAGAAATAATTCAATTTATTATATTCTAGGAAACAAGCCCCGTCAAACCCGTGTAAGGTCGAATCACCCGTCATAGCCCGCACGGACAGTTCCCTCATCATCTCTCATTTTTCAAGTCGAATCATAACTCCATTGCTGAAGTGAATTTCCTTTGTTGAAGTGAATTTCCTTTATAATAGAGTAAAAATCAAGCATAATATAGCAATATCAAACGTTAAAATATCTCGCAGACATTCTCTTGTCGCAATTTACACAGAAAGCAGGGTGATTCTATGGCATTCGACGGATCCAGCATCCACTGCCTGGTATCAGAACTGAATCGAGAGCTCACGGGTGGACGCATCTCAAAAATCGCCCAGCCGGAGGCCTTAGAGCTTCAGCTGACCATCAAGACAGCCGCAGGCAACCGCCGTCTTCTGATATCGGCCAACGCCTCTCTTCCCCTTATCTATCTGACCGAGGAAAATAAGACCGCCCCTCTGACCGCCCCTGTCTTCTGCATGCTCCTTCGCAAGCACATTCAGGGCGGACATATTTCTTCTATTGAGCAAATTGGCTTCGAGCGCGTCATCCGCATCCGCATCCGCCATATGGATGAGCTGGGCGACCCCGCCGAGAAGCAGCTCTACATTGAAATTATGGGAAAGCACTCCAATATCATCTTCTGCGATCAGGAGGATAAGATCATCGATGCCATCAAGCGCGTCCCCTTCTCCCTCTCCTCAGTCCGAGAGGTTCTGCCGGGACGAGATTATTTCATTCCCGCTCAGGAGGGAAGACACAACCCTCTAAACAGCAGTCAGGAGGAATTCATCTCCGCTGTCTTCTCCTCGCCCAGGCCTCTGGTCAAAGCCATCTACTCCGCCTATACGGGTTTTTCTCCGGTCATCGCCAATGAGATCCTCTGCCGGGCAGGACTGTCCTCAGCCAACAGCAGCGCGGAGCTGACTGAAATCCAGCAGATCCAGCTCTACGGCGCGTTTGACCGCATGATGACCGACCTTGGCCAGGAGCGCTTTAGCCCCTGTCTGATCAGGGATGCGAAAAGCGGCGCTCCCAGGGAGTACGCCGCCTTTTGCATCAGCTTTTATCCAAAGGATACACTGGTCAGATACGAGTCTATCTCCCGCCTTTTGGTCGACTACTACGCGGGCCGCAACAGGGCGACCAACATGCAGCAGAAATCCTCGGATCTCAGGCATCTTCTGACCACTCTCCTGGACCGCAACCGCAAGAAGGAGGCCATCCAAAAGAAGCAGCTCAAAGGCACTGAAAAGATGGACCTCTACCGCGTCCGGGGCGAGCTGCTGCACACTTACGGTTACAGTGCCAAGCCGGGCGACAGGTCTTTAACCTGCGTCAACTACTACGACAACAAAGAGATTGTCATCCCCCTGGATCCTCTTTTGTCCGCGCAGGAGAATGCCGCCAGGTGCTTCGCTCGCTACGAGAAGCTGAAGCGAACCAAAGAGGCCTCCCTCCGCTTGATCGAGGAGACCTCTTTGGCCATCGCCCATCTGGAATCCATGCTGACTGCCCTGGATCTGGCCGAAAACAGCGCTGACCTGGAGGCCGTCCATCAGGAAATGATCCGATACGGCTACATCAAAAAGAAGGGCAAGGGCAAGAAAATCCAGGGAAAGAGCAAGCCCCTGCACTATGTGACGGAGGACGGCTATGATATCTATGTAGGAAAGAACAACGAGCAAAACGACTATCTGACCTTTAAGGTGGCCACGGGTAACGACTGGTGGTTCCACGCCAAGAAAATCCACGGCTCCCACGTCATTGTCAAGAACCCTGCCGGAGGAGAAATGCCCGACCAGGTCTACGAAATTGCTGCCTCCCTGGCCGCCTATTACTCCCAGGGACGGGAGTCCGGAAGCGTCGAGGTCGACTACCTGCAGAAGAAGAAGGTCAAAAAGCCTGCCGGAGCTGTTGCCGGCTTCGTCGTCTACTACAGCAACTACTCCCTTTTAGCAAGGCCCTCCACAGAGGGCGCCAGGCTTGTCGATTGAAGGGATCTCTTCCGGGGAAAAACTTGAATCGGCCTCATGAGATTCTTCTTTTCCCCTTTCCCTGCGGATTCGTGCAGACTTCCTTCCCTTACAGGTTCGTGTAGACCTCCTGCCGTCTGCGCTCTAAAAAGCTGCGGATCCCCGCGTGCTCCTCAAAGACCAGCCTGGGATCTGCCTCCAGGATTTCCTTGCTGTCCTCGGAAGCCATCTGCAGGACATCGGCGTCCTGATAGATGTCCGCGATCTTAAAGTCCAGGTCTCCGGACTGTCGAATTCCGAAGAAGTCGCCCGGGCCGCGCAGCTTCAGATCCTCTGAGGCGATGGCAAAGCCGTCATTGGAGTGCACCAGAATCTCCAGGCGCCTGGAGATCTCCTCTGAATCCGAGGAATCAATGAAAATGCAGTAGGCCTGATCCGCTCCTCTTCCCACGCGGCCCCTGAGCTGATGGAGTTGGGCCAGCCCGAAGCGGTTGGCATTTTCGATAAGCATAACGCTGGCATTGGGCACATTGACACCAACCTCGACAACCGTCGTGGAAACCAGGACCTGAATCTTGCCGGAGGCGAAGTCCTCCATCACCTTGTCCTTGTCTTTGGACTTCATGCGCCCGTGCATAAGACCGACGGTGATCTGATCCCCGTAGAAATCCTTCAGTGCCTGCGCATAGTCCATAACATTTTCATCCTCGCTGACATCGGAGGCCTCTATCAGAGGGCAGATCACATAGGCCTGGCGGCCGGCCAGAACCTCTCTGGCCACAAACTGCCAGGCGCTTTTCTTTTTATCCGAGCGAATGATGGCGTTCTTGGTCTTCCTGCGGCCAGAGGGCAGCTCCCGTATCACAGACAGATTCATATCTCCATAGAGAATCATGGCCAAGGTCCTGGGAATGGGGGTCGCGGACATGACAAGAACATTGGGCGACTGACCCTTGGAGGCGAGGATCTTTCTCTGTCTGACCCCGAAGCGGTGCTGCTCGTCCGTCACCACCAGGGCCAGATCCCTGAATTCGACCGTTTCCTGAATCAGGGCGTGTGTTCCGATGATAAAGAGGGCATCCTCCTCTGAGATCTTAGACTGGATTTTCCTCTTCTCTTTGGCTGTCGACGCGCCGGTCAAACATACCACAGAGTAGGGAAGCGCATACTCCTGGCAGAGTCTGATAAACTCTTTTTCATGCTGTCTTGCCAGGACCTCGGTCGGAGCCATAATGACAGCCTGAAAGCCATTCTCCAGGCAGGCCAGCATCGCCAGAAATGCCACGATCGTCTTACCGCTCCCCACATCGCCCTGAATCAGCCTCTGACTGACCAGGGGCGCTGAGAGGTCTCCCAGAATATCAGCCAGAGCCTTCTTCTGTCCGGGAGTCAGGTCAAAAGGCAGCCTTTTCCTGACCTCTTCCATCTGGGCCGTCTCTGTGATCGGATGCCGGTTTTCTTCCGGGGCCTCATCCAGGCGGTTTCTCCCCAGCTCCAGAAGGAAGAAAAAGAACTCGTCGTAGACCAGGCGCTTCCTGGCTCGCAGCAGATGATCAAAATCGATGGGAAAGTGAATCTGCTTTAATGCCCACTCATAGGAGGCCAGCTGATTGCCTTCCAGAATCTCCTGCGGGAGATATTCTCCCAGGCGGATACCACTGTCAAAGACGGTTTGAACCGCCTTCTTGACGTTGTTATTGGTCAGCCCGCCGGTCAGACTGTAAACCGGCTGTGGCTGCTGCATAAGGGCACTGTACTTGTCCGGACTGTAGATCTGAGCCTGGGATATTTTGAGCCTTTCCCCCTCCGCTTCCAGTTTTCCATAGAAGACATAGGCCTCTCCGACCGCAAGCTGGCTTCGGATATAGGGCATGCGAAACCAGACCAGGTCCAGAGACCGATCCCCGAAAAAGGCGGTCGCAAGAGTCACATCCATGCGCCGCCCCTTCCTGACTTTGGCCGGACTCTTGAGCCTGGCCAAAAGAGCGACGGACGCGCCGGGCTTTAAGTCCCCGTAATTGGACAGGGGCGGATAGACCTGATAGGACCTCGGGTAGTGCAAGAGAAGGTCGCCCACCGTGTAGATATCTAGTTTTTGGTAGAGTTTCTCTGTCTTCTCCCCGATCCCCTTAAGGTCACGGAGTCTTTCCATGTAATCCATTCTGTCTCTCCGCTTTTTTGTCCTGTCTGCGTTTTTCTTCAATAATTATTGGCATATCATTGGCATTTTTCTCTCAGAGACGAAATCAATGATTAAAAAGAGCCGGCCGACATACACCGCGGATGCACAGAAGGTAAAAACGCGATATATGCCGGTCGGCTCTGTATTACTTATTTCTGTCCAGGGAAGGACTCACGCGACACTGTAATACTCATTTCTGTCTGAGGAAGGTCTCACGCGACACTGTAATACTCATTTCTGTCTGAGGAAGGTCTCACTCGACACTGACCACATAGCAGTATACAGGCTGACCGCCGTTCTGGACCTCGACTTCGACCTGGGGATGACGCTGGCGCGTCTGCTCGGCAAGGGCATTGGCGTCCTCTTCACTGGCATCCTGTCCAAAATAGATGCTGATGATTGAGGACTCTTCATCCACCATAGCGTCGATCATCTGATGAAAGGCCCGGTTCAGATCCGCGTCAACGGAAATGATTCCATCATCTCCGATCCCCATAAAGTCTCCCTGGTGGATCTGCTTATTGTCAATCAGAGTATCCCGAACCGCATAGGTGATCTGCCCGGTCTTAACCAGAGCGATCTCTTCCATCATGCGGTTCTGATTATCCTCCAGAGACTGATCCGGAATAAAGTTGATCATAGCCGTAATTCCCTGGGGAACCGTCTTCGTGGGAATGACGACAACCCTCTTGCCCTCGGTCAAATCCGCCGCCTGCTTCGCGGCCATGATAATGTTCTTGTTATTGGGAAGAACGATAATATTTCTGGCATTGGTCTTCTCGATCGCGGAGAGAATATCCTCCGTAGAGGGATTCATGGTCTGCCCTCCGGTGATGATGTGGTCGCAGCCCAGCTGGCGGAAGACATCATTCATTCCCTCTCCGACAGAGACGGCAACAAAGGCGATTTCTTTGGTCGATTCAGCCGCTGCTTCACTGGAAAAATGCTCTTTTTCCTTCTCTTCGGCCCTCTCTGAAGAAGCCTGCTCTGTCAGAGCCTCTTTCCCCTCCCTGGCCTGAACTGTCTTGGAGTTGGGATTGGAGTGCAGATGAACCTGATGCAGGACACCGTAATCCATGGCAATCGAGATCACCTGACCGGGATCATCACATTCGATTTCAACAGAAATGGAATTGGCATTGCCGGTCACCTGGCATTCCCTGCCCTTCATGATCTTATGCCTCAGGTCAGAAACCTGATCGCCTGTGACAAGCATGGCAGAGACGACCTTGAAGCGAAGGCGATAGGCATAGGCCGCCTCCGTCTGAATCTCAACGGCCTTCGCCTCTACCTCGCCTCCTGAGAGAACAATAAAGGCGCCTTTTAAGACCTCGACCAGGCCCTGTCCGCCGGAATCGACAACACCGGCCTGTTTTAAGACGGGAAGCATATCCGGGGTCTGGGCCAGAACACGTTCGGCTTCCTTGATGACAGCGTCGGAAAATACCAGAACGTCGTCCGTCTGCGCCGCCATCTCAAGGGCCTTGTCAGCGGCGGCTCTCGCCACGGTGAGAATCGTACCCTCCTTTGGCTTCATCACAGCTTTATAAGCGGTCTCACAGGCTCTTTGCATGGCCTCGCAGAGGATCTGAACATTGAGTTCGGAATAGTCCCTGCTGATCTTGCAGAAGCCTCGAAAGAGCTGGGATAAAATAACGCCGGAATTACCCCTGGCGCCCCGGAGGGAACCGGAGGAGATGGCCTTGCAGATATCCTTCATGGCAGCTTCGCTGCCGAGTTCTTCTACCGCATGCGCGGCTGACGCAATCGTAGCTGTCATATTCGTTCCGGTATCACCATCCGGGACAGGGAACACATTCAGCTCATTGATCCATTCCTTGTGATTGTCAAGGTTGGTTGACGCACCGAGAAATGCCTTTGCAAGAAGCCTGGCGTTGATCGTCTTCATTTCCACCTGAGTTCCTCCTTAATCGGTAACGCGAACACCCTCGACGAAGATATTGATTTCTTTTACCTTCATTCCGGTAAAGGCCTCTACCTGATATTTGACCGTGTCCTTGAGGTTGCGGCAGACGGTACTGATCCCGACGCCATATGCCACGATGACATGGAAATCCAAAGTGATCTCGCTCTTGTCATCAATTGCGACATTGATGCCTCGATTCAGGTAATCCTTCTTGAGCAGGCGTGTCAGTCCGTCCATCATATTGACGGCTGCCATACCCACGATACCAAAGCACTCCACCGCGATAGAGCCGGCATATGTCGCGATCACATCCGGATTAATCTCTATCTTGCCGAGTCCGGTAGACATTGCACCTTGCATACAGGCACCTCCATTCTGAACAGACATTTTCACATGCAATTATATCGGATTCCCCGGAAAATACAAAGGGATTTTCCTTGCTTTTGCCCTGGCACTCTGCTATATTATCAATGTTGTGATTTGCCACTGAGGGCAAATAATCTTAATTTAAGGAGGTGTCTGACGATGGCAAAGTGTGCAGTTTGTGGTAAGGGCGCTCATTTTGGTATTAAAGTGAGCCATTCTCATAAAAGATCAAACAGAATGTGGAAATCCAATGTCAAGTCTGTTCGCATTATTGAGAACGGTACCCCGAAGAAGGCTTATGTCTGTACTTCATGCCTGCGTTCCGGTGCAGTTGAACGCGCATAAAATCATTCCTTCGGATTTATGACCCGCGAAGAAATTCGCGGGTCTTTTTTTTACTTTCTGCGACCATCCTTTTTACTCTCGATGACAATCTTTTATTTTTACTTTCAGTGACTTTCAAAGATCATCTTTCTTTTTTACATTTAACGAGCATCTTGCCATCTCCTTTTGCAGCCAGTATCATTTTATACAGGCAGTAGCTTCTGCTGTATCGCGGGCAGAAGCAGTTGTTCATAATATAATAAGGAGGGTCTGCATATGGAACTGTTTTTCCTGATTGGATTTATCGGAGCACTTGTCGCCCTGCTCTTCGCGCAGAGTCGCCGCCTTGTCGTTATGGCCTGCCCGGAGGGCAATGACCGGATGAGGAAAATCGCGTCCGCGATCCGCGAGGGCGCGAACGCATATCTGAAACAGCAATACGCCACCGTCGCCAGAATCTTTGCGATCGTCTTTGTCATCCTCTTGCTCATGGCCTTTGGAACCAATGGGTCTATGCTCTCCAAATTCACTCCATTCGCATTTCTCTCAGGCGGCATTTTCTCCATGCTGGCCGGATATATCGGAATGAAAATCTCTACCCAGGCCAATTCCCGCACTGCCAGCGCGGCGTCAAAAAGTCTCAACCGGGGTCTTCGTGTCGCCTTTGCCTCCGGTTCCGTCATGGGCTTTACCGTCGTCGGACTCGGCATACTGGATATCTCCTGCTGGTTCTTTTTACTGCGCTTTTTCTTCGGAATTTCTGACCCGACGGATCTTGGAAACATCATGGTCATGAACGGGATGGGAGCTTCTTTCATGGCTCTATTCGCCCGTGTCGGCGGCGGCATCTACACCAAAGCCGCCGATGTCGGAGCCGACCTGGTGGGCAAGGTTGAGGCGGGCATCCCGGAAGACGATCCCCGCAACCCCGCCACCATCGCTGACAATGTCGGCGATAACGTCGGCGACGTCGCCGGCATGGGGGCCGATCTCTACGAGTCCTACGTCGGCTCCATTCTCGCGACCTTTTCTCTCGGTCCCCTGGCCGGCTATGGCTACCGGGGGATGCTCCTTCCCATGGCTCTGGCAGTGACCGGCATCCTCTGCTCCGTTCTCGGGACCTTTTTAGTTCGAACGGATGAAAATACAGACCAGAAGGCTCTTCTGGGCTCCCTTCGCAGAGGAACCTACTCCGCGGCAATCCTGGCAGCGCTCTTCGCCGCGCCCCTTACCTATGTGATCCTTGGGAATATGGGCGTCTATGTATCGATTCTGTGCGGACTTGCCGGAGGAACAGCAATCGGCTACTTCACCGAATACTATACATCCGATAGCTACAAGCCCACGCAGGAGCTCTCCGCTTCCGCTCAGAGCGGCACCGGACCGCTGATTATCGGCGGCATCTCCCTCGGCCTCAAGTCCACAATGTCCTCCATCCTGATTGTCGCGGCAGCGGTTATCATCTCCTTTATCGCGGCCGGCGGGTACGGCAACTATAATCAGGGACTCTATGGAATCGGTATCGCCGCGGTCGGCATGCTCTCAACGCTGGGCATCACGCTGGCGACCGATGCCTATGGTCCTGTAGCGGACAACGCGGGTGGCATCGCTGAGATGTCCGGTCTTCCGGAAGTCGTTCGTGAGCGCACGGACGCTCTGGACTCTCTCGGCAACACAACGGCCGCTACCGGCAAGGGTTTTGCCATCGGTTCCGCCTCTCTGACAGCTCTGGCCCTGCTGGTATCTTACGTCTCCATTGCCGACAACAAGCTCGCCGCCGCGGGGAAGAAGCTGATGGATCTCTCTCTGACCAACCCCCAGGTACTTGTCGGCCTCTTTGTCGGCGCCATGCTGACCTTTGTCTTCGCTTCCTATACTATGAGCGCCGTCCAGATATCCGCCCAGAGCATCGTCAGCGAAGTACGGCGTCAGTTCCGCCAGATCAAGGGAATCATGGAAGGGACTGCGGATCCGGACTACGCCAGATGTGTTGCTATCTGCACCAGGGGCGCCCTTCGCCAGATGGTCATTCCCGCGCTTCTGGCAATCATTGTTCCCATCCTCACCGGATTGATCCTGGGCTGCGAGGGAGTCGTAGGACTCCTTGGCGGGGTCTCTGTCACAGGCTTTGCCATGGCCGTATTTATGAGCAATGCCGGAGGAGCCTGGGATAATGCAAAAAAATACATTGAGAAGGGCAACTTCGGAGGCAAGGGGTCCGAGAGCCACAAGGCGGCCGTTGTCGGGGATACCGTGGGTGACCCCTTCAAGGACACCTCCGGCCCGTCTCTGAATATTCTGATCAAGCTCTGCTCTACGATTTCTATCGTCTTCTCCGGACTGATCGTCGCCTTCCATCTGACCGGCTTCTTCATGTGATTTCTCACAGTGGAACCTGTGTCTGTCCGACACATACTCATGTGATTTCTTACAGTGACCATTCTCTCTGTTATTGTAAAAAGCACCCGGACAGCGGAAACCAAACCGCTGTCCGGGTACTTTCTCTTACCTGAGGAGCCTTATTAGAGAATCCTTTTTATTTCTGGTCCTTCTGTGAGACCTTCTGGCGGATCGCCTCGGCCGCCTTGTCTCTGGCCGTCTCAGACAGACTTTTGTCCTGTCTGTCCTGTTTTTCTTTCTTGTCAGCTCTGGCTGTTGTAAAGCGGTCGACGAAATCGGGAACCATGTCCAGAATGCGGTCCATTCCGCTATGCGTCGATATGTTAATCAAGCGGGTGATGCCATTATGAATGACAATCACTGAATTCGGAGAGACACGTCCTCCCATGCCTCCTGCCTGGTAATCCTTGGGTCCCATAGAGCCGGCCCCCATTCCAAAGGAGACAGACACAAGGGGAATAATAATCGTGTCATCAATGTGGATGGGGTCGCCCACAACCGTCTTGGAAGAAACGAACTGATCCAGGCCATTGATCATACTGGCCACAGAGGATTTAATACCTTCATTAGCTGCCATTGCTGTCTCCTTTACTCATCCAGTATTTCCTTGATCCTATGATACGACTTACGGCAATCCCGATTCAAGAAGATTCGTATTGCGGCCCAGAGAAAACTGCGCAGAGCCAGGCGCATTCGCAGGCAAAACACACCGGAAAGATAGATCTCCTCACTGACAAAATCCGGGCGGATCGACACGTTCTTCTGGTAAATCACCGGCAAGAGGCTGAGCAGGCCGGCGAGGTAGGCCGTATTCTGCGGATCATCCAGATCAAAAGTGACCCGCGTATCTCTCAGGCGAAGATGAAAACCGCGAAGGAATTTTTTCAATCTCTTCCAGAGAAATTTCAGGCTCTTCTTGCTCTCTTCCTGGCGGATAAAGCTGAGAATACTTCGTATCTTCTTTGCCGCATCCTTTCCTTTTCCTGAATGGGCGCCAGAATCAGATATGCTCTCCTTCTGCCCGGACTCTTTTCTCCGGCTTCCTGTCTTTTTTCTCAGCTTCTTTTGGGATTCTATATTCCCAATATTTCGAACCGGCTGGCTGATCTCTTCCTTTATCTCCTGCTTCTTCTGGATTTCTGTATTCCCGGCATCTCGGGACGACTGCCTCTTTGCCTCTTTTTTCTGCGGCTTTCCGGCCTCCTGGCTCAGCCGGCTCGTCTGCCCTGTAACTCTCTCCGTTAATACCTTGTCCTCAGGATTTTGTTCCCCGGGCTCTTTTCGTCTGACGGCCTTGGGCCTCTGATAGAGAGTGAGCAGACCCCAGAGAAGACTGACCCGTATGCTCGCCTCCTCTTCTCCCGTCGCGCGAACCAGGTCCAGCCCCAGAAAATAGAGAAATCCCCTGACCGACAGGCGCAGGTCCAGGCTCTTATCTCTGCTGTCTCCCCCGCCGCTCGCCCGAATATGCATGGGGAAAATGACCAGATAGAGCAGACAGGCGAAAAGAAAGAGAAGAAGCGCCAGAAGGATGATTCCTATCCACTTGAGGATGAGAAGTAATATCATAGTCTCTCCTCCTCGAGCAATCTCTTCAGGTTCCCCTCGTATCCCATAGAAAGACTCTCTTTCACCATGCCAAGGATCAGGAGTCTGGCGCTGATGAAATTACTGGCCAGGCCAAGGACACGTCGGTCATCAAGACGCCCCCGGTTCCACTCCAGCCCACTGTAAATCTCAAGCTGGTTTTCTGTCGAGGGACAGTCTAGCAGAACAAAGTAATAGGGCTTCAGCCGATGATGCTTTAATCTCTGCAGGACTGTGACCCGTTTGACCCCGACCAAGTCGGGACTGCAGTATATCTCTTTTAAAATATGCACTTGTCCCTCCCCCTTTGCCGGGAAACATCTCTTACTTTCAAGCTCCATTGGATTAGAACCGACTGACCCTCCACTCCAGTCAGAGCTTCTTCACGCACAAGAATCAGAATTCACAGTGATCAGAAACAGGCCTTGAAAACGGCCCCCGCCGCGGATGTCGCCGAGGTCGATGTCCCGCCGACCTCCTCGAGGATCACGGCAACAGCTACCTTCTTCTGATCCTGTTCCGCAAATCCAACGAACCAGGAGTGAGAGTCCTTTTCACTATTATACTCTGCCGTGCCCGTCTTTCCATAGATGGTATAGCTTTTGCTGTTGATCGACCTGGCTGTTCCGTTGGTCACAACATACCGCATATAGCTTTTCAGCTGATCTGCCTCGGCTGATGTCATGAGCTGACCTGCCTGTCGGACCTCCGCGGAATAAACCGGCAATCCGTCCTCGGAAGTCACCTTGTCCTTGATATAGGTTCGCATCAGCTTTCCGCCGTTAGCGACTGCGGAAGCCAGCATCGCCATGTGAATGGGCGTCACAAGCGTATTTCCCTGGCCGATTGCTGTCTGCATGATTGCCGCGGCTCCGTCGCTTTTTGCCAGCTGAAACTTACTAGTCGCGCTGTTACTTAAGTCTGTCGGCAGATTCGTATCAAAAAGCATATCCCCCGCCGTCTGCTTCCACTGCTCATAGTTTAAGGACAGGCCCACATTCGAGAAAGCCGTGTTGCAGGAGTTCCCGAATGCCTGGGTCAGATTTTCCCGGCCGTGCTTCTCATTGTCAAAGCAGTGAATGGTGTATCCGTCTTTGCTGAATGTTCCCGTGCAGTCATAAGAAAAATTATGGTCAGATCCATTGTTCTGTCTGAGATAAGCCAGGCTGGTCACAATCTTAAAGGTAGATCCGGGGGGATAGAGTCCCTGATTGGCCCGGTTGACCAGGGCTGCCTGATCCTTGTCCGTGGACAGCTTGTCCCAGTTCTTCTCCAGCTTGTTAGGGTCGAAATCAGGCTTGGAGACCATGGCCAGGATCTTTCCCGTGTCAGGATCCAGCACAACAACCGCTCCCTTGTGATTCCCGATCGCGCTATAGGCCGCCTGCTGGATCTTAGAGTCCAGGGTCAGGGTGACATTATCCCCCTGATCCTTCTTGCCTGCGAAAAGGTTCTGGATCCGGCGGACAGGAGAGACATGAGACCTGAGCAGGGTATCGTTCTCCTGCAGCTCGACTCCGCCCTTGCCGTTGCTGTTATATCCAACGGCATGGGCATAGACATCCTCGAAAGGATAAGAGCGATTCCCGTCCTTACTGCTGGCTAAGACCTTGCCATCCGAGGAGAGGATATCCCCCCTCGTCACCCTGGCCTCCGCCACACTGAGGCGGGGATTATAGGCGTTATTTCTGTAATAATCTCCCTCCTGTACCATGAAATGGATAAAATAGGCCCCTACCGCGATAAAAAGGGCGACAAAGACCGAAGAAATCACGGTGAACTCCGTGTTGTGAATGACCGGCGCATGCAGGTTGCTTCTGCGCAGGCGGCGCTTCGGCCGACTTGTCTTCCCGGCAAGAGGGTCTCTCCCCTGATTTGCCGCTGAGGCATTCTGGCCTTCCGCCCCCTCTTTTCCTGTGTGAAGGTATGAGCCTGAAGGAGCGCCCTCTTCCTTGGGGCGCCCCCCTGATCTGCCCGAAGAGGGATCGGCCCTGTGCAGCCCCGGTCTGTGCAATTGATTCTTCTCTCTTGACATATTCGCCTCCTTACAGGTGCTCCCGGTCGGACTGCCTGCAGTAGAGTCCCTGGATCACAGCAATCATGAGTATGGTCGAGAGCAGGGAAGATCCCCCGTAGCTGACTAAGGGCAGGGTGACGCCGGTCGAGGGGATAAACTTGATGACTCCGCCGATCATGAGAACGACCTGGATGGCATAGGTGACCCCCAGGCCACAGGCAACAATCTTGTAGAAGGGATCTCTCATGCGAAGAGAAATCCGCATAAAGGCCAGAAAATAGGCAATGCAAAGGAGCAGGAGACAGAGGGCGTAGATTCCGCCGAACTCCTCGCAGATGGCCGCGAAGATAAAATCCTTGGTCACGACCGGGATTTTATCCGGCATTCCCTGGCCAAGTCCTGACCCGAACCAGCCACCGGAGGCAATGGCAAAGAGGGACTGGCTCATCTGAAAGCCTGACCCATCGAAAGACTTCACCGGATTCTGCCAGGCCTCAACTCTCTGCTGCACATGGGGGAAGAGCCGGTATCCCACGAGAGCCGCCAGGGCAAAGGCCCCCAGTCCCAGAATAAAATAGCCCGGCTTTCTTGTCGCCACATAGAGCATCGCCAGATAGCATAGAAAGAAAATGCTCGCGGAGCCGAGGTCCTTGGCCCCGACCAGAACCAGAATATGCCCCGCCGCGACGCAAGATGTGATGAAGACAATCTTGAAATCAGGCCTGTGGATATGAATCCGAAAGGGATCTCTGTCCTCCAGAGGCAAAACCTGCAGCATACTGGCGACGAAAAAGACGAAGAATATCTTGACCAGCTCAGAAGGCTGAATCGTAATCCCGGCAACGCTGATTGAGAGGTTGGCCCCAAAGGTTCGATTTCCCAGCAGAGTCACCACACTTAACATTCCCAGGCCGATGATAGCGTAGAACCACTTGATTGTCTTAAAGAAGCGAAAGCGCTCAAAGAGAACCGGAATCATCGCCGAGAAAATCAGGGCAATCGCGCAAAACATCAGTTGTTTTTTGGCCAGAGAGAACTTGAGTCGAACCAGCATGAGAAAGCCAATGGTCAAAAACATGCACATGTGATTGACCAGAGAGTAAGAAGCTCCCGCGTAGATATACTTGTATAGAATCATGGCGGCCGTAATGATTCCCAACTCAGCCAGGCTGGCCAGCAGGATCTTGTAATCAAACTGCTGCACATACAAAACGATCACGCCATTGATCAGAGTCAGATAGATCAGTATAGTCTGTCGATTAAAGAGGCGCCTGGCCTCCTGACTCCGGGTATCCATCAAGAGCGAGCGAAAAGCCTCTATGGTATAGAGGACCATCATCAGTCCCAGTGAAAATCTTGAAATGGATGCGACAATATATCCCATTACTCCACTCCTCTGCGATAATGCCCTCTGGTATAGTCCTTCTTCCAGACAAGCCTGTCCCCTCTCACAGAGCGGCAGGCAAACGCAATGATCTTTCTCATCTGATCCGGGCTCTCTGTGCTGAAATCCAGGCGGAATTCCCGGAAGCCAAAAGAGGCCAGCTCCGGAATCTGATCCAGAAGCATTGTGGGCAAATGATTATAGATTAGATTGTAGCAGGAGTCGCAGCGGTTTAAAACCCGCATGCGAACGCCCTTGCGATCCTCTAAAGACAGATGATGGGCCCTGTGGTCACAGCCCATACTGTCTTTGACCAGGCAGTTTGCCATGATCATAAGCGGCAAATGCCCGTAAACACAGATGATCCCATCCTCATTATCCCGATGCATGAGCTCAGCCCGATTCAGTTCCACAGGGGCTGTTAGGTGATGACAGCCCCAGGATCTGGCCCGGGCAAGAGCCCGGTTATTCATGGTGTAGAGGCGATAATCAAAAATGATCTTATCTGCGCCAATTCCCCTCTCACGCAAATATCCCAGGGCGTCTAAGCTTGAGACCATAAAGCCGTCGATCCATGCAGCCGCGCGATCGGACAAAAGCCCCTTTATCCAGGATTCACTTTGCATGCGAAAGATCTGCGGCATGAAGAGATAGAACTTCTGCCCGCTCTCTCTGACCTGAATCCGCATCCGCTCACAGCTTTCCTCAGACATCCCGAGAATAAGCTCAGCCGGGCAGTAGATGGCTGAAATTTCCTGCTTGCCGATCAGTTGATCAAGCTGTTTTCGATCCATAACAGAGGCAGAGAGAAATTTCTGTCCGCCTCCATCTGATCTCGCGGGCTTTGGCAGGGGAAGAAAGGGCCTGGCCCTTCTTTGCAGCTGCGCCCTCGTGAAATCCTGTCCCATCTGCTCGGCGATCAGCCCCTCTTCCAGCTCCCCTTGCATCCTTCGCCGGAGCTTTTTCAGAACAGACACAGGCACAAAGGGTCTGCCAATCACCTTCACCGTAAAATCACCGGGCATAAAGCAAGTGCCTCCCAGCTGAAGAAATTTGCTGGCGACAGAGGCCTCTTCGGCAGCCTGCCTGCCCGCTGTCGCAAGCTCCTCCCCCACAAGCTGACAAGAAACCGCATGTCCGCGGACACTGGCCTGAAGATACAGGGCTTTTCCCTCCTCTAATATCAGGTCTCCGTCCAGGAGATATTTTTTCTCCTCTTCCTCCTCGACCTGACTGATCTTATGCTGGTGAGACGGCTCAGTATATGTGAGCATGTCGGCGGAATTGTTCTCGTGCAGCCATACATCCGTGAAGCCCTTGCGGTTGCCGAGATCCAGGAGTCTTTCAACCGTCTTCGGGTCGACGCGATAGTTTTTGGCCCCCTTCTCCAGGTACTGATCGATCATGGATCGATAGACACGAACGACACCCAGGGCATAAGACATCTGCTTCATGCGTCCCTCGATCTTCAGAGAGTAGACACCGGCAGCATCCAGCGCCGGAATGTCCTCCAGGCCGCAGAGGTCCTTCATGGAGAGGACATAGGGCCCGGCAAGGGGCATTCTTTTGCCATCGTCACCGAGCAGAGTATAGGGCAGACGGCAGGGCTGTGCGCAGCGTCCCCGATTGCCGCTTCTGCCGCCGAACATGGATGACATATAGCACTGGCCCGAATAGCAGACGCAGAGAGCTCCATGAACGAAAGCCTCCAGGTCCGCCTGACAGGACTCATGAATCCGGGCCATCTCCGCAATGGAGACCTCGCGGCTGACAACAAGGCGCTCAAAGCCCTGCTCCTGCAGAAACCTGGCCCCATAGATATTACTGACCGTCATCTGTGTCGAGGCATGCAGTCCCAGTCCCGGAAAAGAGTCCTTGAGCAGGCCAAAGACTCCGAGGTCCTGAACTAAGATCCCGTCCACGCCCGCCTCATAGTAAGCTTTTGCATAGTCATAGAGACTGCGCTCAACCTCTGTGTTCTTAAGAAGGGTATTGATGGTCAGATAGGATTTCACCCCATGAAGATGCCCGTAACGAATGATCTCCTCCCCCTCTTTCGCGCTGAAATTGGCTGCGTAAGCCCTGGCCCCGAAGCGATCTCCGCCAAAATAGATGGCGTTTGCTCCGGCATTGATCACTGCCCTGGCGATCTGTGGACTTCCCGCAGGGGAGAGGAGCTCCAGACCCTTTTCACTCATTGTTCTTCTTCGCTTTTCTCTCGGAGGCCTGTGTGTCTCTCTCATGAGACTGCGCGCCGGCCCCGGGATTCGCGGTCAGATCATCAAAGGACATCTGCATATCGTCCAGGCTCTTATCCTCGGCAATTTCCTGTAATCTGGCTGTCTCTGTTCCGCCGCGGCCTGTTTTTTTGCGCTCTGCCTTGATGTCCGCGTCACCTTTAGCAGGGTCTGTGCTCTTGTCCTTGGTTCCGGCCATTTTGGTCGCTCTCTTGACAGCGGAAATTCCTTTTCCCAGTTCTTCGGTCTGCTCCTGAATCGTTCTGGCCGCGGCGGCAAGCTCCTGGTCCTTTTTGGCCAGCTGGCTCTCCTGCTCGTCATACTGAACCCGAAGCGAGGCCAGCTGATGTTTGAGCTCATAGAGCTCCTTCTCCTTGGCAAGCGCCTCGTCCTCCAGCTCCTCGATCCTCTTCTGCGCCTTAAAGTAATCGTCGGCAATATTAATCTGGGTCAGGACATGGCGCTCATCTCCGGAGAGCTTGCGCCAGGAGTCCATCTCCCTCATCTGGTCCAGCAGATTATTGATATAGACGCCAACCTTCTGCAGATACTCTTGAGACTCATATCCGCCCAGCCGATAGATTTTCCCGTCGATCAGCACTTCCTGTACATTCTTATCAGACATCTCACTCCTCCATTTCTCTCTTCTGACCGAAATGATGATAGGCCTGGTCTGTCGCCACTCTTCCCTTCGGGGTCCGGTTGATCAGGCCGTTCTTCACCAGATATGGCTCATAGATCTCCTCGATGGTTCCCGCGTCCTCTCCAATGGCCGCCGACAGGGTATCCAGTCCGACCGGGCCCCCGTCAAACTTCTCGATGATGGTCATGAGAATCAGGCGGTCATTGCTGTCAAGCCCCATCTTATCAACCTCCAGCAGATCCAGAGCCTCTCCGGCCACCTCCCTGGTGATTTTCCCCTCGTACTCTACTTCCGCGTAGTCGCGCACCCTCTTTAAGAGTCGATTGGCCAGACGCGGCGTTCCCCTGGACCTCCTGGCCATCTCATAAGCCCCCTCCCTGTCAATCGTGACGCCGAGCTTATCTGCCGAATGCCTGATGATGACGGATAACTCCTGGGGGGTATAGAATTCCAGATGATGAATGATCCCGAAGCGGTCCCTTAACGGGGCGGACAAGAGACCTGCTCTGGTGGTCGCCCCCACCAGGGTGAAATGGGGAAGGTCCAGGCGAATGGACCGGGCCGACTGCCCCTTTCCGATCATAATGTCGATCGCGTAATCTTCCATTGCCGGATAGAGGACTTCTTCCACCTGCCGGTTGAGTCTGTGGATCTCATCGACGAAGAGAATGTCTCCCTCTCCCAGGCCGGACAGGATCGCTGCCATCTCTCCCGGCTTGGCAATTGCCGGTCCGGATGTGATCTTGACATTAACCCCCATCTCATTGGATATGATCCCTGCCAGGGTGGTCTTTCCCAGGCCGGGCGGTCCATAGAGGAGGACATGATCCAGAGATTCCCCCCGGTTTTTGGCCGCCTCAATATAAATTCCAAGAGACTGCTTGGCCTTCTCCTGTCCGATATACTCCGATAATTTCCTGGGCCGCAGGGAGAACTCCTGGGCCTGATCTTCCTCCTGAATTTCTGTACTGATGATACGTCTTTCCATATTCTCGGACTCCCTCTTTCCCTGACCTCCGTTTGTGAAAGGCCCTCTGATGAAGCTGAATTACCGCAGGGCGAGTTCCTTCAGACCTGCTCTGATCAGATCCTCGACACTCATGGAGGATATATCAAGATCGCGGATGGCCTGCAGGGCCTCAGCGGAGCTGTATCCCAGGGCGTTTAACGCCAGGATCGCCTCTCCCCTGATATCGTCGGGGGAGCTGTCACTTGCCTTTGAATCCAGCTGGGCCTCCAGTGTCTGCGTGAAATCGATCTTATCCCTGAGATCTAAAATCACCCTCTGCGCCGTCTTCTTCCCAATGCCGGGCGCCTGTGCGATCGTCTTATCATCTCCGGCCGCAATGGCAAAACGAAGCTGATCTACGGAGAGAACTCCGAGAATCGAGAGGGCTCCCTTGGGGCCGATTCCTCCCACCCCGATCAGGAGTTTGAAGAGATCAAGATCCTCCCTCTTGAGAAAACCGAAGAGAGAAAAGCCATCATCTCTCACCTGGAGATAGGTGTAGACGCGAAGCTGCATCTGCCTTCGAAGCTGGGACAGACTGGACTGAGGAAGTCCGATCTCATAGCCGATACCGTCATGATCCAATACGATCCCTTCCGGGTTTATTTCTTCTACTCTTCCCTGAATATAGGAAAACATCGTCACACCTCCCCTGTCTGTGACAAAACCGCGATATGCTTGATCCGATCGTGAATCAGGGCGGCAATGATTCCGATCAGAACTCCTGTCAGACAGCCCGCGATCATGAGTACCGGCAGATAAAAGAGCACATTGTAATTGTTGACCAGCAAAACCGCCATGAAGATCTGGCCTACATTATGTGTAAAGCCACCCACGACCGAAACGCCGATCATGCGCAGCTTTAAAAAACGGCGGGCCAGATACATACAGAAGAAACTGAGCAATCCGCCCGCGAGGGAGTAGGCGATGGAGAAAGCATTGCCGAACATAAAGCCGGACAGGATGATTCGCAGGAACGAAATCAGAAGCGCCATGGGAGCCCCATAGAGATAGAGAACTAAAACGACAACCGTGTTGGTCAGTCCCAGCTTCATGCCCGGCACGCCAAAGTAGAAGGGGATCAGAGATTCCACATAGGAAAAGACCAAAGCCAGGGCCAGGAGCACTCCCATAACCGGGACTTTTCTTCGATTCATACAGCCTCCTCTCTCCTTACCTTCCAAGCTATTCCCTAAACAGATACCATGTGCTGTCAGCTGATCTCTTAGCCAGCAAGAATATCCCAGGAGTTCATCCTTGCTCCATATCTCCTGTCTGACAGGGGATCTCAAACATTCGCAAACATATCCTGTCGTCGGCTCTCCTACTTGACAACGGAATCCATGGAATTCTTATCTCCGCTGATCACGGTAATGACAACCCGATTGGGAAGACAGACAATGGACTGACCGACCTTATTGATTCTACCCTGTTTGACACAGAGCTGATCGTGGCAGTTAGCCTCGGACATATGCGCCTGTCCTCCCTCAATGGTCACCTGATTGATCACGTTTCCATTTGAATCGCGAATCAAAATCACCTGATCCTTATCCAAATCGTAGACTCCTAAAAGGGCGCCTCTCTGTTCAATTCGAATCCTCCCGCCCGATCTGCTGTGCCTGAAAGCCCAGAAGGCGAAGAAGGCAAAGGAAACGGCCAACAGAAGGACGATAACGACTATGTCACGCTTAGCGATGTAACCCTTTTCAAACACGGATCTGCTCTCCAATATAGTAGAATCCCCTGCATTCAGTCAGTCTGACCTGAACCAGTCTGCCGATTAAATCGGCGCCGCCCGGGAAATGAACCGTCGAATTGTTGCCCATACGGCCGGTGACAAGAGCAGGGTCCTGGTGGTTGACTTCCTCCACTAAAACCTCCTGTATACTTCCGGTATAAGCGGCGGCCCGATTGCGCGCGTCCTTCTGCGTCTGAGCCAGCAAGCGGTCGAAGCGGTCCTTTATCACAGATGCCGGGGTCTGATCCTCCCTGGCCCACTTGGCCGCCGGAGTCCCGGTTCTGGGCGAATAGATAAAGGTAAAGGCCGAGTCATAGCCAACCTGCCTGACCACATCCATGGTATCCTCAAAGTCCTCTTCCTCCTCCCCGGGAAATCCCACGATGATATCCGTTGTGATCGATACATTAGGGATGCGCTTTCGGATCCGGTCAGCCAGGGCCAGATAGGACTCCTTGGTGTACCTGCGATTCATGCGGGCCAACAGGCGTGAGGATCCGGACTGAAGCGGCAGGTGCACGTGATGGCAGATCTTGTCGGAAGCGGCAATGACGTCGATCAATTCGTCAGACAGGTCCTTGGGATGGGATGTCATAAAGCGAATGCGGGCGAGCCCCTCAATCTTCTCAATTTCACTCAAGAGCTGAGCGAAGCTCATGTGATCCTCCAAGCCCACCCCGTAGGAGTTGACATTCTGTCCCAGAAGCATGACCTCGACCACTCCGTCGTCAACCAATCGCTCGATTTCCCGAATAATCTCAACCGGCCGACGGCTTCTCTCACGGCCCCGGACATAGGGGACGATACAATAGGTACAGAAATTGTCGCAGCCGAACATGATGTTAACGCCGGATTTAAAGGAGTACTTGCGCTCAACCGGGAGATTCTCCACGATTTGATCCGTATCCTTCCAGATATCGATAATCATCTGATCCGCCTGCAGGGCCTCGTATACCAGCTCAGCGAACTTGTAGATATTGTGCGTCCCGAAGATCAGGTCGACAAAGCGATAGGACTGCCGGATCTTATCCACAACGACGTCCTCCTGCATCATACAGCCGCAGAGGGCGATCATCATGCCTGGATTGGTCTTCGTGAAACCATGCAGATATCCGAGCCGGCCATAGACCTTGTTGTTCGCGTTCTCACGGACCGTACAGGTGTTGTAGATGACGAAGTCAGCCTCCTCCGACTCCTTCTCCACATAGCCGATCTTCTCTAAGATCCCCCGCAGCTTCTCCGAGTCCCTGGCATTCATCTGACAGCCAAAGGTCGTGACGCAAAAGGTCAGCTTGCGGCCGGCCTCCTCTTCCCTGGCTTTGACCAGACGTCTGGCCCTCTCCATAAAATAGTACTGGCGCAGAGGCTCCTCCCGGGGGGCCACAGAGGAGTCGTAATCTATCTCAGCGATCCTGGCGCTCAGGCTGGCCCGCGCGGTCTCTTCATCCTTCTTCCATGCCGCGGGATCCTCGGAAAACAGGTCGTTTCCCGTGGAAAAAGCGGGTTCTGAAAGGTTTTTTATGCCGCCCTCTCTTGTGGCAGCGGTAAATTTCTCATGTAATTCTCGGTTCATTTACAATCCTTTCAGGAGAACTCCCGATCGGTAACGACTGCAGTCAATCCATTTCTCTTCCGTCACGATATAGTCCATCTTCTGATCCCAGTCCGCCTGAGGAATCGGATCATCAGAGATCTGAAAACGATAGGCGACGGCGATTCGAATCAAGTCTTTGTGTTCCCGTAAAAAGCGATCGTAATAGCCGCCTCCATAACCGACCCGACTGCCGCTGACATCGAAGGCCAGTCCCGGAACAATGGCGACAGCAAAGCCGGATTGATAGGGATTTTCTCTTCGAACCGGCTCTTTGATTCCCCAGAGCCCAGGCTCAAGATCGAAGACGGAGGAGGCCGGATAAAATCTGAGCTCTCCCTCTTTCGTCAGCGGAAAGTATTGCTCTCTTCCCTCTTCCCAGCACTTCTTAATCCAGGGCCAGAGGTTAATCTCTTCATCCATGGGGGCAAAGACAAGCAGGGGCCTGTCCTCCCTTCGCTCTTTTATGGAATCCAAAAGCTCATCCAGATTCCCGCGGATATCCTGTGACCAGAGCGCTCTTGTTTGGGCAGGGATCCTCTTTCTCATCTGACGCATATGCCTGCGCAGTTCTTCAATCTCCTGACAGATATTCATATCATCCTCTAAAAAAACAGCGTGCACACCTGTGAAAAGGCGGCGTGCATACCTAAGAAAGTTTACCATATTTCTTGTATCTTGAGTACGTTTCGGATTATGCTATACAGGACTAACAGAATGTTCCATACGGAGGTTTCAATGAAAACACCCCTAAAAAAAATAGTCCCGCTCAGTCTCCTCGCCCTGACAGCCGCACAGGTCCTCTGTTCTTGCGCCAGCGCTCAGAAAAGTGAGCCCTATCAGAAATCAGGCTTCTATTTCGATACGATCATCAACCTGACTCTCTACGGACAGGATGGACAAAAAGAGTCGAATTTCGACGGTGCCTTCGCTCTGGCTCAAAAATACGATAATCTTCTCTCCATGCAGAAGGAGGGCAGCGATATCAACCGGATCAACGCCAACCCCAAAAGCTGGGTTGAAGTTGACCCCGCGACGATCGAGGTCTTAAAGGACGGCATCCGCTATTCTCAGGAGTCCTCAGGAAGCTTCGACATCACTGTCGGCAAGCTCTCCTCTCTCTGGAATATCTCCGACGCGGCGGAGAATGACCACAAGGGTCAGATCCCGTCTCAGGATCAGATCAGTCCCCTTCTCTCTCATATCGGCTGCGATAAGATCAAAATCGACGGCAATAAAGTCATGCTGGATGATGATCAGACCGCCATTGACCTCGGCGGCATCGGCAAGGGCTATATCGCCGACAAGATGAAGGAATACCTGCTTTCCCAGGGAGTAAAGAGCGGCTTAATCAACCTTGGAGGCAACGTCTTAGTCATCGGCCAGAAGCCGGACAAGACCGATTTTGAGATCGGTATCCAAAAGCCCTTCGATCAGGACGGAGATGTCCTGGCCTCTGTCAAGCTCAATGACCAGACGGCCGTGACCTCAGGTATTTACCAGCGCTACTTTAAGGGGGAGGACGGAACCATTTACCACCATATGTTAAACCTCAAGTCCGGTTACCCGGAGCAGAACGACCTGTCCTCCGTCACCATCATCTGCAGGGAGTCAACGGAGGCGGACGCCCTCTCAACCATCACCTATCTCAAGGGCAAGGATGAGGGAATCAAGTTCATCGAGTCCCTGGACGGCGTGGAGGCCGTCTTCATCGACCGGAACAATCATATCTCCTATAGCTCCGGCATTGGAAAAAAGATCCCCTTCCGCGAGATCAGCCAATAGGCATCCTGACTGATTTCTGTTTATAAATAGAGTTCCATTCATAAATAGATTTTATCAGAAATAAAATACGAGTTCTTACCCCTACAAGAAGATAAGAACTCGTCTCTATGGTTCTCTGATAAGAAAAATCCGGCGGCGCGTGACCTTCCACCCTGTAAATCCAGTCACCCGATCAATCCGACTGCCCTGAGAATCCAACCGTTCAATCGATCAATCCGATTGTCCTGAGAATTCAGCCGCTCAATTGATCAATCCGCTACGTGTTGATACATATGAGCAGAAATTACATCAGGCCTGTGCCGCTTCGGCGCGCTTTGCCCGGTTCTGCTCTGCCAGCGGTACATTCTGCATGAGAATGACCTTCTTGGGACACTTGTCCGCGCACTTGCCGCAGCCGACACACTTGGACTGGTCAATATGAGCGATGTTATTGACGACGTGTACCGCGTCGTACTCGCAGGCCTTCTCACACATATGACAGGCGATACAGCCGGCCTTGCAGACCTTGCCGACCTTTGGTCCCTTATCCTCTGAAATACAGGATACCGCATAAGAGGAATCATAAGGAATCATCTCTATGATATCGCGGGGACAGGCCGCAACGCACTTGCCGCAGGCCTTGCACTTCTCACGGTCGACAAAGGAGATCCCATCTACGATATGAATAGCGTCAAAGGGACAGGCCCGAACGCAGGTCCCGAGACCGAGACAGCCATAGCTGCAGGCCTTGGCTCCGCCGCCGGGAAGCTGAGACGCGGCGACGCAGTCCATAAGTCCCTGATATTCATACTGATCTTCCGCCTTCTCACAGTTGCCGGAACAGCGGACGAAGGCCACTTCTCTTTCAGCGGCGTCCGCGGAGACGCCCATGATCTCAGCGACCTGAGCCGCGACGGGTTCCCCTCCGACGGGACATTGATTGACCGGGGCCTCGCCCTTGGCGATTGCCGCGGCAAGAGCGGCGCATCCGGTGTAACCACAGCCGCCGCAGTTATTGCCCGGCAAAACATCTAATACAGCCGCCTCCTTGGGATCTACCTCCACAGCGAACTTCTCCGCGGAAAAGCCCAGGAAGAAGCCGACAATGACGCCGGCTCCGGCGACAACTACTGTTGCAAGAATTATTCCAGTCATACTTACCTCCCGATCATCCCGGAGAATCCGAAGAATGCAATTGCCATCAGACCTGCCGTCACAAGAACGGAAGCCGTTCCCCTGAATGGCTCAGGAAAGTCATTGAACTGAATTTTCTCCCGGATACCGGCCATGATTACAATGGCGATCAAAAATCCGACCGACACACCGGCTCCGTAAATCACACCCTGCAGAACATTGTACTTATACTGAACGATATTTAAAGCCGCGCCTAAAACAGCGCAGTTGGTTGTGATCAGGGGAAGGTAAACACCGAGAGACCGGTAAAGGGCCGGGACATTCTTCTTCAGGAACATCTCGACAAACTGTACCAGAGCGGCGATTACAACAATGAACACAATCGTATTCAGATAGTCCAGCTTATTGGGGCCGAGAATCAGTGTGTATATCGCTCCCGTCACCGCAGACGCAATGGTGATGACAAATACAACCGCTCCTCCCATACCTGCCGCGGTCTTAACGTCCGTGGATACCCCAAGGAAGGGGCAGAGACCCAGGAACTGGCTGAGCACGACATTGTTTACAACGGATGCCGCAATAAAAATCAAAAGTAAAGAAGCCATTTTCGCTCACCTCCCTCAGTCTTCCCTGGCCAGAGTCTGGTCTTTGTCTTCAGCCTCGGGCTCAGGTTCGGTCTCAGCCTTCGCTTCCGTCTCAGACACAGGCTCAGATTTAGCCTCAATCTCAACCTCAGCCTTAGTCTCGGTCTCCGCCTCAGCCTTAGCCTCGGCTTCAGCCTTTGCCTTTGCCTCAGCTTCAGCTTTTGCCCTGGCCTTAGCCTCAAGAGCCGCCTTCATCTTCTCTGCCTTGGCCTTCTCGGCCTCAGTAAATTCGACCGTGGCAGGCGTCATACCATGACATTGATCCTGCAGAGAACAACTCTTGCAGTCTCCGGTAAAGACACAGCCCTGGGCCGGAGGCAGGGGCTTGCCCTTGGCATCCGCCTTCTTGCGGACCACATTCATCACTGCGACCAGGATGGAGAGAATGAAGAAAGCGCCCGGGGCCAGGACAAAAATCGTAATCGGGGTATAGCCGATCTTTCCTGTATCCGCCAGAGGAAGAACCTGCATCTTAAAGAGCTGGCCTGCGCCCAGGAACTCACGGACAAGGCCGATCGCAGTGATCGAACAGGTAAAACCAAGTCCCATGCCAAGTCCGTCAAAGAAAGAAGGAATGACAGGATTCTTGGATGCATAGGACTCCGCGCGTCCCAGGATAATGCAGTTTACAACGATCAGGGGAATGTAAATGCCCAGCGCGTCATTAATCGCCGGCGCGTAGCCCTGCAGGAGCATCTGCACCACCGTTACCAGGGATGCGACAATGACAATATAAGCGGGCATGCGCACGCGGTCAGGGATGATTTTTCTCAGTGCTGAGATGATCAGATTTGACAGGGCCAATACCGCTGTGGTAGAGAGTCCCATTCCGATTCCGTTGACGGCGGATGTGGTGACCGCGAGTGTCGGGCACATTCCAAGCATCAGTACAAAGGTGGGATTCTCCTTGTAAATTCCATTGACTAATCTCTCGATTGGCTTGTTCATTACTTGTCACCTCCCATCAGACTCCTGGCATAGGCCACACCTGAATTGACGCCAATGGTCACAGCGCGAGAGGTGATCGTCGCGCCGGATATGGCCTGGATTTCATTGTCTGCAGAGGGCTTCTCCTTGACGACCTCAAGGGCCTTATCCGTCTTCTTCCCGTTAAACTGATCCTTGAACTTTGATTCTGTAGACTTCATGCCAAGACCGGCTGTCTCAGAAATTGTCGTAATAGAATAGCCGTTTAGGGTTCCGTCATTTTTGATACCGACAGAGAAGGTGATATCTCCGCCATATCCCTTATGAGAGGTTACGGTCACGACATAACCGATCTTATTGCCTGAGCTGTCAACAGCCTCAACCGCGTTTTTGATATCGTCGTCCGGAAAACCATTCTCATGAATGTAAGCGGAGGCCTTGTTTTTCGAGGCATCTTCCTCTGAGTCAAATCCGTCGATCTGCTTAAAGTCGGCCGCGTCCGCGTAGACCTCTTTATAGGCCTTTTTGGTCGCTGCCTCCTGAGCATTTTTAATCGGGATCTCGGTAATGTTGTTGACAAAGCCGAGGGAAACACCGGAGATCAGAGTGATACCGGTCAGTATCAGAGCATCATGTACAATACGGTTCACTGTGCGCCTCCCTTCTTCTCCTTCACTTGACCAAATGCCATGGGCACCGTCCATCTCTCAATCAGAGGAACGAGCAGGTTGGACAGAATAATCGCGTAGGAAACGCCCTCTGCGTTCGATCCATAGAATCGGAAGAGACCGGTAAAGATACCAAGAACAACTCCAAAAACAATTCTTCCCATAGGCGTCACAGGACTGGTGACATAGTCAGTTGCCATAAAGAAGGCGCCCAGGATGATACCTCCGCCGCAGATTTCCTCCGCTAAAAAGAGCAGGTCAAAGCCATGCTTTCCAAAGAGAAGGGCGAAAACCGAAAAGGTCGCGATATAGACCAGAGGAATTCTCCAGTCAATAATCTTCATGGCAATCAGGAAGACAGCTCCAATCAAGAGACAGAGGGTAGATGTCTCACCGATCGTCCCTCCGATGCGCCCCAGGAACATGGACAGAAGATTCACGCTGCCATTGCCTGACTTGATGATGGCAAGAGGCGTCGCCCCGGTCTGTCCGTCAAAAGCGAACTTGGTCATATCACCGGCAAATGAGATCAGAAGGAAGCATCTCGCGCCAAGAGCAGGGTTCATGAAGTTCTGCCCCAGACCGCCGAAGACCATCTTGACAACAAAGATGGCAAAGAGACCGCCGATCACCGCCTCAAACCAGGGAAGTGTCGGGGGAAGGTTCAGGGCCAAAAGCAAGCCGGTCAGGACAGCGGAATAATCTCCCGTTGTGTTCTTGTGATGGGTGATTTTGTTATATAGCCACTCTGAGCAGACCGTTGTCGCAATGGTAATGCAAATCAGAAAGAGGGCATACCACCCAAAGTTGTAGACGCCAAAGATGCTGGCGGGCATCAGGGCCAGAATCACGCACTGCATAATGGTGCGCGTGCTCATCTTATCTCTCACATGAGGAGATGAGGTCACATTCAACATATTACTCACGATTCACCTCCTACCTGGCAGCCGCTGCCTTAGCCTTGGCAGCCGCGGCTCGCTTATCCGCCATCACCTGCTTCTTCATCAGACGCACGCTCTGCGCGGTATGTCTTCTCGCGGGGCACACAAAGGAGCAGGATCCGCACTCGATACACTCAAGGCCATGCCACTGCTCAAAGAGTTCCTTCTGCCCCCGGTCATTGTAGTCGGCCAGGCGGCAGGGAATCAGGTTCTCCGGGCAGGCCTCGACACAGCGGCCGCAGTTGATACAAGCGGACGCCTCATAGCTGACGCAGGTCTCTGCCGTCATGGCGAGAAGGGCGGACGTCGTCTTGGTGCTGGCGACATGGGTGTCGTACATGGCAAAGCCCATCATGGGGCCTCCTGAGATGTACTTGGCCACCTCCTGATTGGTCCCGCCTGCAGCGGCAAGAATCTCATCCATGTAGGTGCCGATATGGATGTGGAAGTTCTGCGGTTCAGTAACCGCGTCACCGGACACCGTAAAGATGCGGTCAATAACGGGAATGCCGAAACGAACCGCCTTGTAAATGGCACATATGGTGGCCACATTGTCTACGATGCAGCCCGCGTCAGCGGGAAGCATCTTGGAATTAATGGCCCGGCCGGTGCAGGCATATATGATCTGCCGCTCACCTCCCTGGGGGTATTTGGTCTTGAGAGGAATCACGCTCATGCGCGGCTCATCCTTGACAAGCTCCTCAAGTTTGGCAATGCAGTCGGGCTTGTTGTTCTCCACGCCGAAGAAGCCCCTGGCCTTGCCGAAGATCTGCAGGATGATGCGCATTCCCTCAACCAGTTCCTCCGGATGATCCATCATCTGACGATAATCGGAAGTGAGGAAGGGCTCACACTCCGCGCAGTTGGCGATGATTGTATCGATTTCATCCGGATTCTTGGGAGACATCTTGACCGCGGTTGGGAAGCCCGCGCCGCCCATACCGACAACACCGGCCGTGCGGATCTTGTCAATAATCTCCTCTTTGCTCAGATTATCGACCTCATCACACTCTGTGAAATCGACTTCCTGGTACTGCTCGTCATTCTCGATAATGATCGCGTCGCCGACAGCTCCGGCCGCGCCCAGACGGGGCTCAATTCCCTTCACCTTTCCGGACACAGAGGCGTAGATGGGGGCGGAGACAAATCCGCCGGCCTCCGCAATCATCTGGCCCCTCAGCACGGTGTCACCGGCAGCCACAATGGCCCTGGCCGGAGCGCCGATGTGCTGGGAGAGGGGGAAAGCCAGTTCCTTACCGGGAAGCAGCTCTTTGACCGGCTTGTCCTTCGAGAGATCCTTCCCCTCGATCGGATGCACGCCGCCCTTAAATGTGTTTAAAGACATACTTAGTCCTCCCATAAAATATAAGCTGTGTTTATTATAGCATTCTGCCGATTTCTGGCATCTTTCCTCGGATGATTTTTTGTATCTTTCAGAAAACATCTCTTGATTTCTCTGGCGTTTTTTGTTATATATGCCTAACTTTTTATAGTCCCTGTTTCATGAACTCAGCCCCTCTTTTGTGCGTGTTTTTTAATCTGATCCTATTTTACGGATTCTGTTTGATTTTGATCTTTCGGGGGATTTCCTTCTTGCCTTTGCTTCATCTTTTTGATTTATTTTTTTTGGCTTATTTTTCGGATCCTTTCCGCCCCTTCATGTTAGAATGTTTTTATGAAAATTTGGACAGACGCTCTCTCTTTGGATGGACAGGAAGAAACAAGTGAATATCAGGCTCTTGGCCCCGGAGCATTTCTTTTGGATATTGAGACCACCGGTTTTTCGGCCAAATTCTGCTCCATCTACCTGATCGGCTGCGCTGTCCGTCGGGATCGTCAGCTGCTTCTGACCCAGTTCTTCGCCGAGACGCCTGCCCAGGAGCCGGCGATTCTGGCCGCTTTCGCCGACTATCTCTCGGACAAGAATTCCATCGTCACTTTTAACGGCCAGGCCTTTGACCTGCCTTTTCTGGAAAGCCGCGCCCGAAGATCCGACGTGAATCTTCCCCTGCGACAGCTTATCTCCATTGATCTCTATCGAACCGCCAGAAAATATCGTGCCATTCTGCATTTGCCCTCTTATAAACAGGAGTCCATTGAGAAGGCTCTGCATATCAAGCGTAAGGACAAGTACAGCGGAGGACAGTTGATCGATGTATATCAGGACTATTGCCAGAACAGGGCCTCAGAGTCAGAGTCACTTTTGGCCCTGCACAATCACGACGATGTCTTCAACATGTACCCTCTGCTTGGCCTTCTCTCCTATGAGAAGCTGAGAGAGGCTAAAGTAAGCCTGACTGATATCCAATCCAATGACCGGGAGATGATTTTGAGCGCCAGATTAAATCTGACCCTGCCCGCAATGGCCCGAGTTCAGTCCGAATCTGTCTATATGATTCTGGAGAAGAATCAGCTTCATGCCTCTATCCCCCTGCGAAGGACGCGCATGCGCTATGAGCTGGATCATCCGGCTGACTACTACTACCTCCCCGAGGAGGATATGGTGATCCCCAAGGTTCTCGCCTCAAGCATTGATTCCTCCCGTCTGAAGAAGGCCACCCGTCAGAACTGCTGTATCAAGAAGGAAGGGCTCTTTTTCCCCATAGACGACTTTGTCATGAAGCCGGAGGGACTCCCTGTCTTCCGCGAGCATCCACAGAGCCGTCAGACTTATCTGGAATTTCCGGAAACAAAGTCAGAAGAATTCATACAGAGACACCTGGAGTCCATTCTGCACTCCATCGAAAGCTATAAGTAACAGCGTACACGCTGCCCGTAACCTGCGATCAGACACAGAAGGAGAAACTCATGAAACGCTTTCTTCGCGGCGCCAGACACAACAGACAGATCTATGCCTTCGCCCTGCTCGGTCTGCTCTTGATTCTCTTTCCCGGGCAGATTACCAACTATGCCTCTGAGCTGATCGGCGGTCTTATGCTTCTCTACGGAGCATTTGACCTCTTTATGCATCACTTCTACAGGACCCATCATATTCACACAGGGACCTCCCTTCTCTATCTGATCCTGGGTGCGGTCATCCTCTTTCAAACGCAGCAGGCTCTTGTCACAATAGGCATCACATGGGGTATCATATCCCTGCGCGAGGGGGCTTATGAAATCGATGAGATCCTCAACGGCAGGAAGATCACGATTCCTCAGGCTATTATGCTGTTCCTCTCTTTCATCTTTGCCGCCATGCTCCTCTTCGACCCCTTCCATCATTTTGAGTTCCATGTGCGCCTGGTCGGCTTTGAGATGATCTTCGACACCCTGGATTTCATGTGGGCAGAGCGCAGCCGCACGAAGACAGAAAAGGCTCCCTCCGAAGAGGGAGCCGATGGGGAAAATAAATCATAAATTCCCTTCTCTGCAGCAAATTTACATCTCATCATGATGTGGGATCTTTTCCTTTTACATTTGGGAAAAGCCTCGCGTATTTCTGGTCCGGAATGTCCGCGAAAAACAGATGACAGCTCCTGCAGACATAGGATTTCAGATTCATATTGGTCAGGTTGCTCGTTAATTGTATTGATTTTTTTGTCTTTTCAATGAGGTTTCCAGCATCGGGGATCCACTTCATGCCAAGTCGATCAGGAATAACCCAGCCGATTTCCGCCTCTTTTCCGCAAATTGGGCATTTTCTCATGGGTATTATCCTCCATTTTTTACACCGAATATTATTTAATATCTCTCTAGTTCTATTAGAAATATTTTATATGGTTTTAATTCAGCTGTCTTCAGATTTTGTAATATGATAACTAATCCAATCTTTTCAGCTTACAGTTCGGCGTATTCATACTCCATATTTGTCGAGAGCTTCACCATCTCAAGAAGAATCCTGGTCACCCTGGCCATGTCCCTCTCCTGCCAGGACTCCGCGTCAATGGATACCAGTCTCTGAAATTGCCGCAGCAGGCGCTTTTCATTTACCATGTTTGCCTCAAATATCTCATTCTCTCTTCCGTCACGATATAGATTCAGATATCTCTCTTGCGCTTCTCCAGGCGCAATATGGACTCAGATTTCCTCTTTAGAAAAAGATAAACCCGCCCCATCCCTATGCACAAGGGATGGGGCGGGCTCATCAGCACATTTTGTCCTGATACCATACAAAATGATATCTCCATTTAAAACACAGATATCAATGCGACAGTCAGCTTTTTTGTCTCAGAAAAGAGACAAGCTTCTCAGAGAACAGTCGATCTTCCTGAAAATCATACCATAAATTACTCGGCATCGCTGTCGGTGTAAGCGGTCTCAACATCCTCATCGTGCGCGAAACGGGAGTTGGAGTCATCAAGAGCCTTCATGGAAAGACTGATCTTGTGATCCGCCTCGCGGAACTCGACGATAACCGCGGTAACCTCCTGGCCTACAGAGAGAATGTCAGAGGGCTTGTCGACATGATCCTTGGAGATCTGAGAGACATGGAGCAGGGCGTCAATGCCGGGCGCAAGCTCAATGAAGGCTCCGAAATCAGTCATGCGGGCAACCTTACCGGCAACAACGGTGCCGACGGCGAACTTCTCAGACGCGCCGTTCCAGGGATTCTCATCAGCGAACTTGCGAGAGAGGGCAATCTTGGTCCCGTTGATCTCCTTGATGAAGACGCGAACCTTGTCATCCACATTGAATACCTTGCGGGGATTCTCAACGCGGCCCCAGCTCATCTCAGAGATGTGCAGAAGTCCGTCGATTCCGCCCAAGTCTACAAAGGCGCCGAAATCCGTGATGTTCTTGATTGTGCCCTCAATGATGTCGCCAACCTTGAGCTTCTCCAGAAGATCCTTCTGGATCTCGCTCTTGCGCTCTACAAGAATCATCTTGCGATTGCCGATGATTCTTCTCCTGCGGGGATTAAACTCCGTGATCTTGAACTCGATTTCCTGGCCCAGATACTTGTTCAGATCGCGCTCATAGCGGTCAGATACAAGACTTGCCGGGATGAAGACTCTGGTTCCCTCGATCTCGACAGAAAGGCCTCCCTTGAGGACCTGTGTCACAGGCGCTTTGAGCACTTCCTCGTTCTCGAAGGCCGCCTCAAGCTTCTGGTTGCCCTTCTCCTGGAGCAGTCTCTTGTATGAAAGACTCACCTGACCCTCTCCGTCGTTCACCTTGGTGACAACGGCCTCCATGGTATCGCCAACCTTATGCAGGGTGGTCAGATCCAGGTTGGAATCATTGGAGTAGTCACTTCTTAAGATGACGCCATCGGACTTGTAGCCGATGTTCAGGATGATCTCGTCCGGCTTAACGGATAAAATCGTGCCTTCCACTACCTCTCCATTTCTGATTGTCTTAAGACTCTCTTCCAGCATTTGTTCAAAACTCATTTCTGACATTAGTTTGAACCTCCTTTATAATTTTTTGTGGGGTGCTGGCCCCTGCTGTTATGCCTACATTTTGAATGGATTGTAGTACCGACACATCAAGATCATCTATGGTCTGGATAAAGTACGTTTGCTTGCATTCACGGCTGCAGATCTCATACAACTTCTGTGTATTGGAACTGTTTTTGCCACCAATAACCAACATGACATCTGTCTTGCGTGCGATCTCGTAAGCGTCTCTCTGACGCTCTTCCGTCGCATTGCAGATCGTATTAACAGCGGTAATATCATATCCTTTTTGCTCAAGTATTTCAACCAATTGGCCAAATTTCTTATAGTTGAATGTAGTCTGAGAGACCACGAGCAGCTTGTCATTTTCGGACAGGGTAAATGCCTCCGCCTCTTTTTCTGTCGTGATCGCGGTATAGGGGCTTCCCTCCGGGATCCAGCCGATGATTCCCTCCACCTCCGGATGTCTCGCATTGCCGATGATAAGAATGTGATAGCCCTCCCTCGCGTATTTCTCCACCAAACGGTGAATGCGAAGAACATTGGGGCAGGTAGCGTCCACCAGCGTAAATCCGTGATCCTCCAGGTCATGATAGACCTTCGCTGTGATCCCGTGAGAGCGCAGGATTACAATGCCGGGCTCATACTCAGACAAATCATGCCCTTCCTCGATGACTGCGACCCCTCTCTTTTCAAAATCCCGGACGACAATCTCATTGTGGATGATGGGACCATAGGTATAGATCGGCCCCTTTCCCCTGGCGATTTCCTGATCGACCATGTCGACGGCCCTCTGTACACCGAAGCAAAAACCGGCGGAAGGCGCCAAAATCACGTTTTTCATTTTATTTCCTCTTCTGCCAATTGCAGGATCCGCTCCACCACCTGATCGATGGACATTTGGGAAGAGTCGATCCGAACCGCATCCTTGGCCTGCGCTAAGGGAGAGATCTTTCGGTGCATATCCCTGTCGTCTCTCTCCTCGATGTCTCTTTGAATTTGCTCCAGATCAAAGGCTTTCCCCTGGGCCTCATACTCTTTTGCCCTGCGCAAAGCGCGGGTCTTTGCCGACGCGGTCAGATAAATCTTGAGGGATGCGTGGGGCAAGACGGTCGTGCCGATATCTCTCCCATCCATGACCAGATTTTCCTGGGCCGCCAGTTCTCTCTGCAGACGGGTCAGCTGGTCTCTGACCTCTGGGTAGACACTGCTGGCAGAGGCGGCATTTCCAACCTCTTCCGTGCGGATCAGGCCGGAGACATCCTCCCCATTGAGGAGAACCTCCTGTTGTCCCTCGCGATAGCGAAGGGATACATGGCAGTCTTTGACCTGCTTTGAGACAGCGTCTTCGTCACTTAAATCCACTCCTGACCGAAGCAAAAAGAGGGCAATGGCCCGGTACATGGCCCCGGTGTCGACATAGAGATAGCCGAGTTCCTTTGCCACCCGCCTGGCGATAGTTGACTTTCCTGCCCCCGCGGGGCCGTCAATTGCGATATTCATATACATGATACGCCTCTTTTCTCTTTCAAATCCAAATCAGAGCACTCCATCAAAGAACCCGCTCAGGACCCCGCCGCGGATATTCCGGCCAGATATCCTGTCGACCAGGCCACCTGCAGATTAAAGCCGCCGGTCAGAGCATCCACATCGATGAGTTCCCCGGCCAGATAGAGCCCTTTTACCAGCCTGGACTCCATGGTAGAAGGATTGATTTCTTTGACGCAAATCCCACCCTGGGTGATGATGGCCTCTGAGAATGACCGGGTTCCGGTCAGGGTCAGGGGAAAGTGTTTTAAGCAGCGCAAAATCCGCTCCCGGTCTTCCCTTGTGAGATCATGCATCTTTTTGTCCTGGTCAATCCTGGTTCTCGCGATCACAAGCGGTATCAGCTTGGATGGGAGGAGTCCTCCGAAGAGATTCTTATAGGACTTGTTGATCTTATCCCTGATCTCCCTCTGCAGTCTGGCGTCAAGCTCCTGCTCGCTTATAGCGGGCTTTAAATCAATCTCCGCCCGCAGAATTCCCTCTTTTCGAAGACGTCTGCCAAGGATACTGGCCGCGGACAAAATCAGGGGGCCGGAGACCCCGAAATGGGTAAAGAGCATCTCTCCAAATGCCTCGTAAATCTTCTTTCCCTGCTTGCCAAAAACCTTAAAGCTGACATTGCGCAGGGAGAGTCCCTGCAGGGAAAGGAGGTCAGCTTCTGCCACAGTCACAGGTACCAGACCGGGGATCGGCTCCTTTATGGAATGTCCCAGGCTCTCAGCCATCCGGTAACCGTCCCCGGTCGACCCCGTCGAGGGATAAGACAGACCTCCGGTCGCAAGGATGACGGCATCCGCCCGCAGCTTTCGCCCGTCTTCAAGAATCAGACCGGTGACAGCGCTCGTTTCTCCTGCCTCAATCACCAGATCCCTGACCCTGCAGGAAAGCCAGATCTTGACTCCCGCTTTCCTACAGAGCCCTGCCAGGGTATTGGTCACATCCGAGGCGTGATCCGACTGCGGAAAGACCCGGTTTCCGCGCTCGACCTTGCAGGGCATCCCTCCCTGGGCAAAGAGCTCCATTACCCTCTGATTGTCAAGGCAATAGAAGGCGGAATACATAAACTTGGGATTTGTGACCAGATGCGAGAAGAATTCCTCCGGATCACAGGCGTTTGTGAAATTACACCTGCCTTTCCCGGTGATGTAGATCTTCTTGCCCAATTTCTCATTTCTCTCCAGGAGAGTGCCCTTAGCCCCATGGCTTGTGGCGGCGTAGGCTGCCATAAGTCCGGCAGCGCCGCCGCCGACAACGATGATCTCAGGCATGCTTCACCTCACCCGGATAGTCCATCCCAAGGGAATCGTCCGATGGATTGAGCTCATCGATCCCATCAAACGCATACTCTCTGACAAGCTCCTCCAAAGTCTTCATCTGTCTTGCAACCGCGCTCTTCCTCTTCCTGGCCATGGCGACCAGAAGGGCGTTGATCAGGCTCATGGGAGCGACCAGGGACTGGGCGATTTCGTTGAGCTCTACCTGTGCTGTCAGATTGCAGGAGGAATACAGGTTCATGGGGGATGTGACCCGGTCTGTCAGAGAGATCACCTTGGCGGAACGGGCATTCGCGAACTCCATCGCCTTTAAGGTCCGCATGGAATAGCGGGGAAAGCTGATCCCAAAGAGGGTGTCTTTGGATCCGATATGGATCATCTGCTCAAAAATCTCTGAGGTGTTCAGACTGGTGATCATATGGATATCGTCTCTGACCAGGCGCAGGTATGAGACCAGATACATGGCCAGAGGCGCGGATGCCCCTAGCCCCACAATATAGACATTTTTAGCTGACAGGATAATGTCGACCGCCTCATCAAAAGCATTCTGATCCGTCTGCCGGAGAGTCTCCTCCAATTGATGGCGATCAGACTCCAGGATCTGAGCCAGGATCTGAGATTTTCCGGCTCTTTTATTCTGGCTCTTGATCTCCTGTCGCTCCATCAGACGATTCTTGACATTGTCCTCCAAGTCCCTGCGAAAGGCCGGATAGCCGGAGTAGCCGAGCGACATGGCGAAGCGGACCGCTGTGGACTCAGAGACGCCGACCGCTCTTCCAAGCTGAGCCGCCGTCATAAAAACAGCCTGATCATAATAATCTGCTATATAATTGGCGATCCACTTCTGTCCCTTGCTCATCCTGCTGTAGTCGGCATTGATGCGGGCCATCAAGTCATTCTTCACTGCCATATCCGCTGCCCCTTTCCTCGCGATACACCCATTCATTATAAAAAAGAGGACCGCCCTTTGTCCAATCGCGTTAACCAAAGGGCAAGCCGGGAATTATCTGAAGGGCAAAGCGGAACCGACCGAAAGGAAGAGCCGGGAAGACCTGCTCTGTCCTCCCGGCTCTTTCATTTTTCCCCAGGAGAAAGTCATCTCCAGCTCACTGACATCTCTCCGTCTATATTGCGCATATCCATGTACCAGACAAGAAAATGCAAAATCAGATAAACAGCAAATAAAATGAGGGCAATTATCCCAGGAAACGATGTGCCGTACACTGCATTCTTGACAATCAAAAATGCGCTCCAGCTGCAGACCAGCGCAAGGTTCCTTGCTCCGATCAGGGCCCTTCCTGCCCCCTTTCCCTTGTGATCTGATTCTCTGACCGCAGTTCCGTCATCCATCCAGTAAGCGACCATCTGGCATATGAAGATCAGGAGAGCCGCACTGATTTGAATGAAAAAAACATTCCAATCTTCCCTCAGTATACAAATACATTCCACCAGAAAGGCAAAGCCTGAGAGGAAGTAGAACGCGCTCCTTAATCCATGGCTTTTCACCCCGGCATAGAAATCATAGGCAGCCAAAAGAAGAAAAGACACAGAGAGAATCAAGATTCTCATTGGAAAATAAAATGTCAAACAAATCGCAATCATCATCCACGCCAGAAGAAACAGCGCCTCAAGGGTAATTCTCAAGTTCTTATGCTTCATCTTCCCCTCCTGTTAAGTGATTCCTGTCCCCTATCAATCATATATCCGATCTCTATACACAATATATCAGACTTCTATACGCCGCCAGACGCTTCTACTCCATTTCTCCCCTATAACAGCTGTTACTAAATATAATCTAACACGATTGCACACAGTTTGTCCACGAAGTTAAAATCCGGTTTGGAAAAAGCTGGTTTAGCCGGTTTAGACCGGTTTACCCTCGATGGCTCTCAATCCAGGAAACAGAGAAATCTACAATATCACGTTGCTTCATGAATCTGGAATCGGCCTTGCCCACCTTACCTGCACTTGCAAGTCCTGTTTTATCAAAGGCACTTCCGATCTCCTCAAAATCTGCTCCGTCAACAAACAGGGTACTGTATGCCTTCCATACGCGTACCCCCTTTTCAAGGATGGCGCTGTGTTCGACGCAGTTATGTTTCCCCGGATATGTTGCACGTACATCTGCCAAGTGAATCGATGTATTCTTGTCATATCCGACGCCCAGTAACAATACCTTTGCGTCAAGTTCATAAAGCTTTGCGATCGGTGAACCCTCTCCAAATATATTGGAAAGGCTATGTTCCGCCGTAATATAGGCAACATGTTTTCCCCATGCGCACAGGGATCTTGCCGGATGATCTGTTCGGATACTGCCTGGCCATTGTCGAAACATTTCCGCAACAGCTCCCATCGTATTGGTCGGTGTGATCTCTTTGTCATATGCCGGCCAGTTTTCTCTGATGATATTCCAGTCTGACTTGTCTGCATCCCAATGCACACCTGTTTCGGGATCCAGATTTTTCCATGACTGTGTCGGCATTACAATGGTACCTTCCGATGTCACCACTTCCATAAGGGCTTCTATTACAGCCTGTGCCCCGCCGCATACATATCCAATGTTCTTTAAGGATGAATGTACAATAATAATATCCCCTCGCTTCAGACCAATTTTCCTGAGTCCCTGCACGATATCTTCTTTGCGTACCACTTTCATAATCTTTCTCTCGTCTGATTTACAAGTCAATTTCTTCAAAGCTCCTCACAGCCCTTGGGTAGGATAGGTAGGTACTTAATATAAATATCATGATACCAACCGCCAATATGGCCAGCTGCAGGGCAAAAATTCTTGACGGGTCATTCAGGCTTTCCAGATCGGGAATATGATGCAATATTTCCCCTGCCGTTATTATAATGGAGCTAATCAGGCAGAATGTAATGAAGGGCTTTCCGATCTTATACGTCGTCCTGAAAAAGCCTACCAGAAAAATACTGTTAAATATCGCGAATACGATCAATACATATCCAAGGTAGGCGGCATTTGCGTTCATCAGCTGATTTGTCACATAGGGAGCAACATCCCCTAAAAAAGTCATCCGGATCATCGTCAGCACCGCGCATAAGAAAAAGGACGCCCCCTGAATGAGCAGTACAAAGAGATATTTGGCTGTGACCACATCACGCTTTCTCACCGGCAGCATAACCGTGTATGTAATATCATCGTATTCCCGAACCTGTTGATAGGTATAAAAAATTCCAAGACAGATAAAAAAGGAGGAGACGAGAATCGGATACCCCGGAAGCATCGTCATAGCTGAAAAGGCGATGAACCAATAGCTCAAAGGGTTTGCTGACAGCTTCATTTCCTTATACAGAAGTTTTTTCATCACAAGTCCACCTTCTCTCTTTCAATATGCACCATGATATCTTCAAGACTTGGCGCTCGGCCCATTTCTTCTGCATAATGGCGAATAAAATCTTCCTTTCCCGTTGACAAAAGCAACTCTCCGTTTTTGATGTAAGTAATCGTATCCGCGCATTTCTCCAGGTCACTGGTGATGTGGGTGGAAAACAAGATCCCCACTCCTTTTTCAGCGAGTTTCTGAAAGATCTCATTGATCTCGTCTCTAGATACCGGGTCAAGTCCGCTTGTCGGTTCATCTAAAATAAGCAGCCTTGCATGATGAGAAAGGGCCAGAGTCAGGTAGAACTTTACCTTCATGCCCTCGGAGAGCTCCATCATCTTTTTGTTCTCGTCGAGCTTAAATGCCGCCAGGTAATGGCGATAGGCCTCATCATCCCAGTTGTCATAGAAAACACGGGTAATGGATACGATCTCCTTTAACCTCTTTCTCTTATAGTAATTGATCCCGCCGACCGCATAGCCGATCTCCTGTTTGATCTCATCCTCATGATTCAGATATTCCTTTTCAAAAACATGAACGCTGCCCGCATCCGGATGCACAAGATTCAGAATTGATTTCAACGTCGTTGTCTTTCCGGCTCCGTTTCTGCCTATGAATCCCATAATCTCTCCCGCCTTCATACGCAAGCTGACAGGCTTTAATTCAAAGGCCGGATATCTTTTCGCGAGACCATTTACTTCCAGGATATATTCCATATGATTTATTCTCCCCCTTCAAAAGCCTCTTCCATCAGGTGTGCAAAAGCGCCCTTCGGCGGGATGGCAATCCCTCTCTTTTCATCGCCGAGAAGCAGAATGGTATCACCGGGTTCGATATGGAATACTTCCCGCGCCTGTTTCGGGATCACAATCTGACCTTTTTCCCCAACGGTAGCTGTCCATGCATATTTCCCTTTTGGTGCTTTCACGATAATCCCTCCTTTGGAATAAAAGTGTGTTATGTATGATTTGTATAACTTATTATACATTATTCTCTTATACAATGGAGGGTTATAGGACAAAACGTGTTGATAGCTAATCCCATTGATCATAGAAGCTACCCACCTTATGGAAGTCGCTCCAGACGATAGCATCGCCCCATATCGAAAGACTTTTTTCTAGTTTTTGCTTCTCACTCATCTTTTTATATATAGCGGCTATGCTCTTATCTGTGGGCATTGTATTTAATATCTCAGATAACGAAAGCGGTTCTGGCGAATGCATATAGCACCACCAGTAAACCGCTTTTATTCGTCTCTCGATCGAAAGCCCTCTATGGTTCCTTAACATCTCTCTTAACCTGGAATTAACACCTCCTTCAATCCGGTTATTCATAGACGGAGGACTAAAATCTCGCATTAGATCTTCGTCAAGATATGTGAAGATGGTATTTTTTATGATCAGCTTTCGCAGTGATCTTTCTGCTTTTAAAAGCCTCTCATGCGTAGGTCTTTTCTTTCCGTTCTCATCGACAGTCATCTGGCTTAAAAACTCTTGATGTTTTTGAGTCCAGTTTACAAAGCGCCCCACCCAGCTTGCAGCCCCTTCCTTATCCTTGATTTTCAACAGATCCTTTGCCAAATGGTATAGCTCAAATCCTGCCAATGTATTGGGACGAGAGGTCGTATACCGCTTTACCTGGCAGAACACATGAAATGTACAGCGCTGATGCTTTGCATTCGGCCATGCCTTCCTTAAAGCTTTTGTAAACCCACTTCCGCCATCTGAAACAACCATCCGAGGTTCTGCAATTCGTCTCATCAACGCGATCCAAGCGCCTGCATGCTCATATCTACACAAATACCAACCAAGAACATTCATTTCGTCACAACATATCAATACACAAGCCTTTCGGCCAAGATAGATACCATCCAGAAAAACCACATCTCTAGGACTCTCTATTTTAGGTGGCATCGGCCAAATGTCCCAGTACTTAGCCGTCTTCCGTCGAAATGTGCGTCCTTC